>JACCDW010316168.1_pt1 | contig 13958 bp, 14 predicted proteins | sample 7449781 | NCBI WGS metagenome assembly JACCDW01 (sample SAMN15323449, study PRJNA562643) | freshwater metagenome | isolation source: river surface water | place: USA:Blue River Watershed | collected 2017-08-18 | reverse complement strand
TCTACGCCCATCTTAACTAAATGTTCGTGTACTTTTATACCCAGTTGTGGGTCTACTTTGGTTTTATTGTATGACATATTGAATCCTTCCTTACATGGATTAAAGTTTTGAAAAGTTGTCACCGTTGTGTGACATACTTATTTATCATTTAACATAAACATCATTAATTTGTCGGTTGACACGAATAAATGTAGTACATTTACTTAATTGTTTCAATGTAGGCGCACCCACATAGGTACATGTACTACGCAATCCTCCCAACAAATCTAATACAGTATCGTTTATTTTCCCTCGATATGGGATCTTAACTGTACGTCCTTCACTACTGCGATAACTTGCTACGCCACCATGATGTTTATCCATAGCAGTATCACTGCTCATGCCGTAAAATTGAACAACTTTCTTTTCTTCAACTTTATAGTTATGAATTAATAAAACACCATTCTTATCAACTTCGCTAGTTAAAACTTCATTGGTTTTAAAATAAGTTGTAATTACTTCTCCGCCGCCTTCATCATGTCCGGCTAACATACCACCCAACATAACAAAATCTGCGCCGGCACCAAATGCTTTAGCCACATCGCCTGGGCAAGTGCAACCACCATCAGCAATAATATGGGCATTGAGGCCATGCGCCGCATCAGCACACTCAATAATCGCACTAAGTTGCGGATAACCAACCCCAGTTTGTATCCTAGTTGTACATACCGATCCCGGCCCGATTCCGACTTTAACAATGTCTGCTCCTCGCAAAATAAGTTCCTGTGTCATATCTGCTGTAACTACATTACCTGCAATAATAGTATGCTTAGGATATGCAGCACGAACTTTAGCAACAAAGTCTCCAAAATGTTCACTATATCCGTTAGCTACATCAATACAAATAAAACGAAATTCTGGAAATGTATTTAAAATTTGTTGTAGTTTTGACCAATCTTTGTCACTGATACCAGTACTTACCGCACAATGATTTCCATATGTAATTTCTTGGTTGTCAACAAAGTCTTCTAAGTCATAACTTTTGACCAAACAAGTAAACATACTATGTTCATATAGTTTGGATGCCATATTAAAAGTACCAACACCGTCCATATTAGCAGCCATAATAGGGACACCAGTCCATTCACAACCACTGTATTTAAACTTATAGGTACGATTTAAGTTAACTTCTTTACGACTAGATAGTGTGCTACGCTTTGGACGAATCAAAACATCTTTGAAGTCCAACTTAATTTCATTTTCAATAAGCATCAGTATTTGCTTTCTCTAGTAAATTTGCGATAATCGGTTGAGGTGCGTAGATATTTTTCACCTTTACCTTCTAATATGTCACATATTCTATCAATTGTTTTGTCATTATATGAACTGATTTTTCCCATATTTTGATGTGGTTTCTTCAATAAGTTTTCCAACTTATTCATTGCATCTTCTAATGACCAAGGTACATACATTCTTTCATGATCATTGGCAAAAGTTTCGGGAAAGCTACGATAAGCCGGGAACAATACATTACAACCCAATGCATCTGCTTCACTTACAGTATTGCTGACCCAATCTTGCAATGCACAATTAAATACTACTTTGCTATCATTGAGAATTTCGTAATATTCGTTTTTCTCTAGATTTTCAAAAATTCTCAACATACCATTTTCTACCAAAGTATTGGTTCTGTCCATGTATGCTTGATTATTACTTTTTAATTTGCCCCCACTACAAACACTAAACTCAACACTGTTTTTTCCGTGTTTTTTATTCCACAGTTCAATAAGATCCATATAGAAATCTGGTTGTTTTTCTTGATCCCATCTTGCTGAAAATACTACACGATTTTTTCTGTTGTGGAATGGCTTGAATTTTTCTACTCTTGAAATCACTTCGTTTTTGCCGAATGCTAGCCCAGAAATATTATATATAGGAGCAGTCCATCCAGCAATACGCATATGAGCAACCATTTCCTCATTTGTGGCGAGAACCCCTGTGACGAATTCGTTAACCATTCTTTCGTAGTGACCCATCCATTTTTCCATACCCCATACATGAATGAAATCATCAGGATCAATGGACTGAGCAAGACACCTAACATAAATACGGGGACGTAAAGAACTAGGTACTTGATCAAGTATATAAGGTAAACTTTCCATTCCAGGCGTGAACATATCCTCGAAATAAATGACATCATTGCTTGTTACCTTTCCTGCCTTCATCAACTTCACCAAATTCATCATTTGGCTCATGCTGTAGTAAGTTCTTCCATGAGCATCTAACACTTGACCAACTACAATCGATTCATCATTAGTTAATGTTTCTCCCTCAACAATTACATAGTTGATTTTCCTACGTTTGAAGGCTTCTTCATTCCATTCTTGTAATTGATACGTATAACGAGATTTGTATCTTTCGAGATTCATGTAATACAGTTTATTCATATTTTCTTTCTATATCCTCTTCTATACATTTTTCACCAAATTGAACCTCTAAAATAATGCAAGGTTCATCGTAATTGTTTTGACATTGATGCCAAACATGTTTACCAATATAATAGTTATCGTTTTGGTTTTTGGTTAACTTAATTATATCATTATTGTATTCAGTTAGAATATCACATTTGCCCTCTAATACATACCAATGTTCACTTCTATGTTGATGACGTTGCATACTTAATTGTTTATGAGGTTCTACAGTAAGCATTTTTACTTTGTAATTTGGTTGGTCATGCAAAACTGTATAGTGTCCCCATGTTCTTTCTGTTTTATTATCTTTCCAATTTTTAAGTATCCAACTGCTGCTATTCTTTTTGTCTTCTCCACCTACCCCAAATACGAATTCAACGAAAACATCATCTAACAACTGAGGTGTCATTTCCGGTATGTTTTTATCTGTACGGTCGCCTCCATTTACAAAAATGATGGTGTTACCGTATCCATACAATTGTTTTACTTTATATATTGCATCCAAACTAGAATTATCACTGTCATCAAATGTGATGACCTTATCTACCATTGAAAGATTTTCTATAATGGTTTTACGTTCGGAAAGATTCAAAAAAGGCTGACCCTTTTTACGAGTCAGCCATTCATCACTATTAACACCGATAACTAGAATATCTCCTAGCTTCTTAGCGGACTTGAAGTATTCAATATGACCACTATGTAATGGATCAAATCCGCCTGTTGCTAGTACTATTTTTTTAGTTTTTTGAATCGGCTTCCCACATATTCTTTGCAGTCTTTCCTGCAACAAATTTATTAAATTGCCTATAAACATGACTTTTGTTGTTGTATAAATCACCTTCATCATATTTATATCCATGACTTACGCAGAATTCTAAATATTTTTCTAGGTCTTCAAAAATTTGATTGGTGTATGGATTTGGTTCAATCTTGATCTTAGCCATTATATTCTCCTGTTAAATTGAAATTGATTGAATTGGCCTGTGTGTATTGTAATAGATTGTTGCACCGTTTTCATTATCTTCGGATACCGTAATTTCAACATCTCGGTTAGGATAACGTAGTGCAATTTGTTCAAATAAATCATCAGCAATCATTTCACAACTTTTAAAGTCAAGTTGTAAAGTATTTTGCCTGTATAGATTTTCAATCCATCGCTTAAATTGAATAAATTCAATCTCACGATTATCATGAAATACTTCTATCCCAATCTTAAAATGAAACATATGACGATGTGGATGTCCTAAGAAACTTACATCATATTCGTCATTGGTTTTTAACGATGGGTCTGTTAATGCTTCTGGATATTTATGAATCCCTTCTTTCATTAGAGTTACAAAAATCATACGTTTCGCACTTTCACGAATACGTTTGCGCTTAAATGCTAGTTCTTCTTGATGTCTATCCATTTTTCACCTATCATCAAAATCGACACGTTCATGTGTCTCTTCCCAAGAAAGTTTATTCAACCTACGAATTTCAGCTTGATATTGTGATTTTTTCTCTTCTAGAGATTTAATTCTCAATACGTCACTGTCATCAGATTCTATCAAATTTGTTATTTGTTTTTCAATCATTTGGATAGATTCTTCAAGTTTTCTAACTTGCATTTTGTAATCCATATCAATCTCCTAATACCTTTACCATTTCATCATCACTATCAACAAAATCTGTTTCAATTTCATCAACAGATTCCTCTTCAAACAACATATTATATGAAGTCAATGCATTGATTGTTCTTTTACCACTTAAACCTTGGCTACCTGATTGCATCTGTGTCCATAGTTTACTGTGGTGTTGAAGAAGGTTTTTACTTTTAGTGCGGTCATTTAACCTAAAAACTTCATCAATGATTTCTGAAAAAAGAACTCTTTCAAATTGTTCCTTCATCAACATTTTGGGTATAATACCACTTTCATATCTGCGATTTGCTTCTTGTACCGCAGTAATATGTTGATATACATTATGTGCCTGTATTAATGTATAGCTTAGTGTATCCCAACTTGTTTTAGTTGGTTTACCGTGTTGACCAATAAATCCTTCACCTCGATAACACAAATCCTTCAAGACCATTAAATTGGTCACTGGACTATCAGAAAATACATTATGAATCTTATCTGCCAAAACAGCATCACGAAACTTTCTAGTATCAGTTGAGTACTTTTTGTTTTCAGCAGTTTTTTCCATACTATATGACCATTTCTTATTATGTTCAATACTAGTATTGAAATATGCTAACCCTTTAGCTGCACTAAAGAATGGACTTGCACAATCAAATGTTATCTGAAAGTTTGGATTATGATACTTTCTGATTGCTTTCTGAATATCAGTAAACAATACTGCATACTCTAATATACTTACCCCAAGACAATGTAATAGATCGTGTTTACCTGGCTCAAGTAAACCATCATGAATAATATCAACAAGTCTTAACAGTGTAAGATGTATATCAACTTTTGTTTGACCCCCAAATGCCCAACCATTGAAGTGAGTATCTGGATATACTTTAGGATCACAATATTGTTTCATCTCAGCATACCAGTTATTACTATCTTCGTGATTCAATCCTTGCATTACATTCAAAAATTTACAATTACCATTACGGTTCTTAATAAAATATTGATTGTTGATATGTGTAGCCTTGATTGCTTCGCTTAGATTAGCAATTTTATGTTGAGCATAAGCTTTTTTGTTTTTATAACTTTCGCTTGGTACATCTAGACACATACCATAATCCATGTATGTATCCATCCAAAGTAATACTTCTTTGCGTTTTGCTAATGCTTTAGGGCAGTTAGGATCTTTCCAATCTGCTGGCCATTGACCTTTTAGAATCTGAAACCCACCACTATCACCCAACATGAAAGTACCATTTTCACGTTTACGAATGATAGATTCGTTGTTATCGTTTTTAGTGGGATCTAAATTAGCATGTCCAGCACTATATAGTCCCCACTTATATGTGTAGAGACCTTCTTTGCTATTAAGAAAGTTAAGACATTCAACATCATTGTTGAAATTTGCAGGGATACGTGAGGAGTCAAAGTAGTTGTCACCCTCACGTTGTTTACCTAACCCTGCAATAAAGAAACTACTTACTGCAGGTAAAAACAATGCCCAGTCTTTACTCTGTTTATTTGTAAGATTTATTTGTTCTTTCATCTAATTTTTTACTTAGATTGTGCTGGAAGAAAGTAGTTATAAACCGCGATGCCACTATCAACTGTAATCTGAACTACCTGATCATTGATCTTGACAGTCTTATCACCAACTAGGTCCATGATTGCCAAGAATGTCTTTACTGGCCAGAATTTAGGCTGGCTGATTGTACCACTGACATTAGCTGCAAATACAAAGTTACCGCTATGTGTAGAGTGATCACCAAAGTAAAACTTCAAATTTCTATTTTCAGTTTTCATCATAAAATGATTTTCTTCACTGTTAGCACTAGCTTGCTTCTTTAATCTAAGAACACTACTAGATGCAGGTTCAAACTCAATATTCCAACTAACACCCTTGAACTTTACATCCTTGATCTTTTCAGTAACAAGGTTCTTTCCCATCAACCTATAGTTGTTAATGAAGTCCCCTGATTCAGTTTCAAACTTGATGTTTTCTGGATCTTCATCTTTATTTGATACAGTGATTTTTGACTTTTCATCATATTCATCAAAACTCAAAATTGTCTTGAGTTTGTTAAGATTGGGCATACCAAACGTGCCAATGAACTCTGCAATAGGGTCCTTAAATGAACCAAGAATAATTAGAGTCTTGTCTTCACTCATTGCAGAAATCAGTGTTTCTTTTTCAGTACCGACAACCTTCACTAGTCCGATATCACCCAAATTGATATGTTGGGTTAGGTCTTGCAATTGATCTTTCATATATTTCCTCTTTGTTAATAATATTTAAAAAGTTACAACGTGTAATGTAATGGATTTTTTTAAGTAAATCAAACTCTATTTGACCGTTATTCAAAAGTAAACAAACTATCCACAGATGAATCAATATTGGTCTGACTACGAATGTCCCAATTGAGAACACCCAATAAGTTTTCTATCTTTTCATCCACTAATGTACGTTCCATTCCTGCTTCATCGAATGGCAATTCTTTGAACCAATTTGGAAGTCTTAGTTCGTCAGTTGGATACGCAATGCTAGTCATATTCAATGGATTGTGTTTTAGTTTACAAACCACAATTTTCATTCCATCTACTATTTTCATAGAATAATTGTCACCATTCATTCTACGCAAATAGTTATAGTTTATTGCTGCCATTGCATGTCCAACACCACATTTACCTGTGCGTTCATAATTCTCAGTATGTTTAGTCAAATTATTGACAGATTTAGGCGAGCCCTTTTTCCATGGCTCTTGCGTTGATAGTTGTTGTTTGAAATCTCTTACCGCTTCAACTACCTCATCTTTGCCCTTACCTTGTTGAATGACCATCTTCAATACATCCATCAAGAATTCTTGCACATATTTAGGAGTATCAGCACGTTTCAAATCAAGACCCATTGCCTTGACATCACCTAGTTTACCATTTACATCTTTGCGCTTACCTTCTTTGTCATAGATGTTAATAGCATATCGTTTTTTAGTGATGAAGATACCTCGATCACCAACAAGTTCACGCCCAGCTTTGATAATTTCGCCTTTGTTTCTTGGACAATGAAATGCATTTTCCATAAATTGAGGGAAACTATTGTTTGCTTCTTCTGCAATTGCGTCATAGATTTGGATACAAACATCTTTGTTCCATTCAAGATCACCATTATCTATTTGAGCTTTGAACAATGGATACGCACTAAAATAGCAGCTATCAGTATCTCCGTATACGATTGTTGGACCATCATGATTGTATTCACCTGCTACAGCTAAATTAATCTGACTCATCATGTGCTTAACGATTTGACGACCACTCAATGTAACACTTTGACCAATACGCTTATCATAGAATCGGCAATGTTCATTCAACAATGCACCATAAGCACTGTTAAGCAAAATTTTACGTACAAGTTGTCGTTTGTCATAGTATTCAAATTCAGCCTTATCTTTGGCTTCTTTTGCAAGTTTCTGTGTGCTTTTACGTTCTGTGTACCAACGTGTAAGCAATCCAGGAATCACGCCTTCTTGATCCGACCTGAATATAGTACCATTTGCTGAGATGATATATGGATTGCTGCTATCAAATACAAGCTTCCATATTTCAGCAGCACTCATTTCTACACTACGACCATCTTCATAATCAAGAGTCAGCATCGTACCACGTTCTTGATTCATGATAGCGGTATATTCTAAGCTTCCAAACAATCCTTCCCAAAGAATACTGCCAGTAACATCGTCATCACCTTCTTTGTAGTTTTTCTTTTCGCTGGCTAGTTTTCTTCCCTTATCATGCATGTATTGATTGGTAAGTGTTTGTCTGACTTGTCCGATAATGGTCTCTGGTGCCATGTTAAGAGCGCGGATTGCTGACGGGTAGAGACTGTTGATGTCCACCGCGCCGAGCCATTCATGAATTCCTCTTTTGGGCGTAGCAACATAGGCACCTGCCGCTTGCTGTACATCATTATGCATTTCCTTTCGTTTTTTATCAGGTACAACTAAACCACGTTCGTGGGCTTCGTTCATGATTGCCATTTCAATCATTGCAACAGAACCCATTACAGTAGGCAATAGCACTGTGTTTTCATGTGCAAGTGCATTTGCCAAATCTAAAAACTTAAGCTTGTTATGAATCTTAACCATCAACATGGTATCTTGTCTGTTGTATTCAATGAACTTTTTAAAGTCTTTGTTATACAACTGATCAAGTGACCCTTCATATTTGGTCTTTCGTTCGTTGACTTCCATTTCACCAATTGCATCAAGGCTATAACTATGACGGCTTTCATAGTTATACTTTTTATACAATTGAAGATAGTCAATATGAATACGTCCAACGAAATCATACGTAGTTTCTTCTTTACCAAAACGTTCGTATTTTCTTGGTTTAGGCAATTGGTCTAGAAGACAAAACTTGCGTGTATCGTCTTTACTCATTATCAGAGTAGTTCGATTTACCATGTAAGGTACGTCATATCCCTCAGAGTTCCATCCTGTTATTACATCCGCATCTTCAATAAGCTGAAAGAATGTTTCAAACATTTCAATTTCACTATTGAAAAGCAAGCAATTTTCAAAACTTTGAGTAATTTCAGTTGCAGTATCATTACTCATATGTTTTGGAGCAATGCAAAGTGTGATCAGGATGTCCTGCCAATCCAAATATAGTGAGATACTAGTTACTGGATTGAAGGGGTCATCAGTTGATGCGTATCCTCTTTCTGAATCCCAGCCAACTTCAATGTCAAAGAAACATGTATGTAGCTTGGGAGGTTCTACCTTGAGATAGTTTTCACTTAGACAACGAAAAACTACGTTTACATCACTTTCAAATAGTTTTTTACTTGAATGTATACGTTTTTCTTTTTCGTATTCCGCACGTTTTTTGGTTGTGAATCTACTTACGGGAGTATTACCGTTAGCTGACAAGCCACGGTATTTGCCCTTAGGATCACTGTAATAGAAAGTATATACAGTAGGGAATTCTTTATATTCCCGTTTACCATTGTTTCTTTCAACAACGATAATACGGTCTTCATCCCTTGAATTTATCGCATCCACGTAGGACATAGATTATAGAGTCCGCCCTACAGTTTCTAGAATAGTGTTAAGTTCGTCATGGTCCTTGTTGGTTTGTGTCAACCCAGACTTATATGCAAGTTTTACTGCCTTCTTCAGAATACTTGGCTTGATTTCCAATTCTTCAGCTACAGCCTTGATAGTATCGCTTAGTCCACCCTGCAATGTATCAATTTCGTGCAGAGTTTGAATACCTTCTTCAACGATTTGCTTTAGTTTAATCTTTTGATCACCGGAAAACATTCTTTGTGTAGTCATTATAATCTCCTAATAAGTTAGAGATTATATTTATTTTGTTGGCAAGTTTCAAGTAAAAGGATAATTACTGAAAGATATGATGATTTTGTTCCCCATAAATCTTGATGTATTTGCCCGCCATTACGTCTGCTTGTGCTTCAATCGGGCTTCCTGGATAACTAGATCCGGGTTTTATCATTCCTAATTCGCCTTGACGTACATGAGTAAGTTCATGAAAAACCGTTCGTAAAATATCCACTAGATTACGATTCTTGGCGTAAACCCAAACATAATCTGAACCTTCTACGTGTTTACCAGTATGATGTTGATCTTGTGCTTCTTTTGTATCGTAGCTTAAATGTATTTTTGGAATTTTTTCAAGTTTTAACTTTTCACCGGCCCATTGTGCAAATTTTTCAACTTCAGATGCAATATCTAGATTTGAAGTAGATTCATTTAACAATTTTGTTGCTAATTTATAATTTTCTGGTTTAGCCAACGAAATAATAGATACCATTTTTTCTAAGTCTGTTGATGACTTAAAGAAGAATGTATCAATTAAATCCAATTCTAACTCAGTGGTACTAAACTCATATTTTTCAGGAAATACAGTACCATCATCAAATTCAATTTGTTTTATTTGATCATTGTCCAAGACAATATCTACTATTGTTTTTGGATTTTTGAAACCCTTCAACAAAATGTTGTTTGAATATATATCTACAATAGCTTGTAACACACAAAGTTTTGATCCGATCTTAATTGGAACATGACTACTTTTAGCATATTGCTTTAGTGTATCATGAAACGATTTTATTTCTTGATCTTGACTTTCATTGATTTTTGGTAATAAATTGTTTGTCCATTCAGTCACAAGATTTATATGTTTTTTACCATAAAATTGTTGAGAAATATTTTCATAAAACGATCTGATCGTAATGAGATCATTATTTTTTCCTTTTCTCACCAAAACTCTTTTATTTATATTTTCAGTTGTTAACTGTTTTTCATTAAGTTTATCTTTAATCCAGTTATCAGGTGTTTTTTTGTATTTTTTGATAAACAGTTTATGTAGGTTATCACCGGTAATTTGATGCTTCTTTGCAATTCGTTGCATAAGTTTATCAATAGTGCCGTAATTATGTTTGGCAAGACCAGGTAGTTTTTTTGCTAATTCAATAGCTGCGGCTTCTGGAACAAAATCTTCTGTAATCATGAGTATATTTATGCTAATTGAATACAAAAAAATAACATGCAACAAGTAGTAATAGGACAAGTGTTATAGAAACACCCAAAAAGTAAAAACTTAGTATTGGTCCTATTACCCAGCAAAGATGATATAGGTGCCAATACCAGGGCATATCAACACCAACTTTGTTTAGCCTCACCGAAATAAGGTCTGGCGTAACCTTTTTCTATCAATAAGTTTCTCAAGCTTCTATCATCTATAAGAATATCACCTAATACTCTACCGCCATACTTATCCCAATCTACTAAAACTACTCTTGTATTTTTTGCATTTTTAATTAGATTGAACGTAAATTTAGTTGCTTCTTGTCCCATTTGATTTTCTTTTTCACATTTAGCACGATGACCTTTTTCGGGTGTATCGACACCATATACTCTAATGCTTAATTCTTTTTTGAGTGGGTCTGGTAAGAAATCCGCTTTAAACGCTACGGTATCTCCGTCTATTACTCTTGTAATAGTGTAGTTATAAACAACACTTTTTTGTTCTTTTTGTGCATAAGAAAACATTGATAGTGATAACATCAAAACAAATAAGAAAAATTTCATTCTAAATCCTTAATCATGCTCACTTTGTAGACAGAATGGCGTTAATGTCTAACTAGCAGCAGCCGCTATATTACCAGCAACTTAAATAACGGTCCTAAGGCTGGGTTTATGCTTTTACCTCATGTAATATTTTACTGATGTTAGTGAAATCATAGGCTAAACGTTCATAGAACAATTCAGGTGGTCTGTGAATCCACGCTCTTTGTTCAAGTGCTAACCTACCCATGTCAATAAAATAACTTTTACTTGGCCATCTACGACTATTTAACTCTAGTCCATCAATCAACATACATTCTTGAGCTATTTCTTGTAGATGTTGTTTACGTATTTCACCAGTTTCATTTGCCGATGAAAGCATTTTGATTGCTATAGCATCTGTGGGTATATTAGGTTGTTCCATGAATTTAGCAAATGTATGAACAACAAATGCTTCTACTTCATGTTCAAGATTAATATTAGCTTTAACTTCTGCCTCTAAAATAAGTTCGTAACTATATTTTACGTAGGTCAAGAAGTGTTTCATGCCCTATCTTTCTTAAGAGTGCTTCTCAACATCCAACCATGTTTACCATGAGCATCAATTCTACTAGCGATAAAATCAGCTATACCTTGTTCATCTTCTTGTTCTGCTACATGAAATGCTTGTTTAAACATTTGAAGTAGTTTAGTATTATCTTCGTAAAGTTCTGCAACCATCAATTCTGCTCTGGGAATTTTTAGTTGATCTTCAATTTGTGAAAGTTCTTTGATTCTTGTTAGACTACCAGGAGTATAACTATCTAATACTCTTACATATTCGGCAAGTTGATCAATTGCGTTATCAAAAACTTCTTCGTATATATCACCAAAAAATTTATGGTACTGAGGAAAGTCTGGTGATTCAATGTTCCAGTGAAAATGCTGTGCCTTAATTGCAAATGCATAACTTGATGCAAATAAAATTTTTAAAGTATCAACTAACATATTTTACCTTATTATCCAAAGTTTACTTATTTCTTGTTTAAGTTTTGGGTTACTGTCCAATACTTTTCTATTTATATACCAATCACCAGTAGAAGTTTGTTTTAGTTTCAAACTTTTTAGTTCTTGATCAGATTTACTTCCAGACATGTTACGTGCTTTGAAAACATAGTTGTCTTGAGTAAATGTTCCTTCATTAGTTTTCTTTTTATCTGTTTTCACAAAGACAGGTGATTGACCTTTTCCACCTGATTTTTTACCTGGACGACCTGCTGCACGTTGTGCTGCTCTTTTGCGATTGATTGCTGATTTTTCTTCTTTATCTGACATTCTTGCAGCTTTGGCAGCAGGTACACATTTAGCGTATCCCTTGTTATCACCTGAAGTTCCGCATTCTTCGTAACCACCTGATTTCTTCTTTTTAGCTAAATTAACCCATTTTTCTTTGAACCATTTTTTTAGTCCACCTTGATATGCGGTTTCATCAAATTTGTCGTTTTCAAACTGAAGTCCCTTCATTATGGCACTTTCAGTTTTTTGTTCTTCTGGCAGTAAACCTTTTTTAGCTTTTGCGTCTAATTCTTCACGTTCTTGTTGTAATCGTTGTGCTTCTTGTTTATTTCCGTCACGTACCGCTTGTTTGTATTGTGCATGTAATGCATTTGCAAGACGTACATATTCATCCATTTTCATTGCTGCTTCGGCAATGTTATCATCTTCATTTGTTTTCTTTTTACATGAACCAGGTTTGCCTGCTGGAACTCCCTTAACTCTTGTATAACCAGGCCAACATTTCAATTCATCTAGTTGCTCATCTTCACCTACATTATCTTTTGGTCTATACCATCTTTGAGCTTCACCGTATCCACCGCCTTGTGCGTAGATTTGTCCTTCTTCTACTGCACTTTCACCCATTCTCCATCCACCGCCCATTTTCTTATATTCTTTAGCGGCATAAGCATTAGCGTAGGCACTAGGATAAACATCAAACTTACTTCTAGCTTTTGCTTTAGCTCTTGCCCATTTATCAGGGCTGGTAGGCTTAGGCTTTTTCTTTTTTTCGTTTAATGTTTCAGGTGTTTCATTGAGTAAATCATAAAACTTTTTTAATAGATCGTTGTTCATGATGTATTTATCAAAGAGTAGGTGTTCTTCGTTGACCTTTATATTTAAACTTATTTGTTTCTTGTTCGTATGTACCTGGGAAAGGTAATCCTTTACTTCCGCCTGTTTGTATTTCTTCCGTAGTTTTTTTAACTTTTTTTGGTAATTGACTTACTTTTTGATCATGACTTTTCTTGATGAATTCTTTAGCAACTTTTTGGTTTACACCTGTTTTTTTAGAAACATCTTTGTTCCCAGCAACTGCATACATTAATTTTGCTTGTTGTTGGCTTTTGAATTTTTCATTTAATTGACCTTCTGACAAACCTTGATCAGGTTCTTTGAAGTTTGCAGCACCAGCAATGATAGCATCAAGTTTTGCTTTAACGTTAGAATCTAACTTTTTGCTGTTATCAATAACACTCTTAACATCTTGTTCACCCTGCAGTATACTCATTATCAGTTTAATTCCTTCTAATGCATTTTTATTTTTAGTAGCTGCAATATCCTTGAGTGCATTAGCCTGTTGATCTGATATATCAACCTGTCTTCTTACTGATTTGTTAATCACTGCCGCTGATCTTACACTTACTGCGTGTACTGTTTCTGGCGAATCACTAAAAGCCCGTGTTGTATAGGAAGCAGGCTCAACTATGAATTTTCCTATTTTTACAGCAGTATTCAGATGCTTAAAATGATCGTAATAATAAACTTTTTTG
>JACCDW010570519.1_pt1 | contig 13959 bp, 11 predicted proteins | sample 7449781 | NCBI WGS metagenome assembly JACCDW01 (sample SAMN15323449, study PRJNA562643) | freshwater metagenome | isolation source: river surface water | place: USA:Blue River Watershed | collected 2017-08-18 | reverse complement strand
GGCCTTACCGCACTCGATATGTTGTCGACGACCTATAAGAAGGCAGCAGAGCTTGCTCAGAAGTCTTCAAAGGCAGCACTCTCTTTGGTCTTGGTCTTTGCAGCATTCCTAGGGTTTAACTCAATGACAGGCAACGAGGGCGGAATCGCTCCAACAGCCTCAGTGCTATCTGGTCCAGTTGCTGGTCAGGATGCACCTGTTGCAGTCGCTGATCCAACTCAAGAGGCAGCACCTGCTACCCCTTCACCTTCTATTTCATTCCCTGCCAAGAAGTCCAGCGAGATGGTCTCAGGACTTGCAATCAAGGGCGCCAAGCTGTCTTGGCCTGGTCTGGATGCTGAGGGCCTACCAACGGGGCTTACCGTGGCAGGACGTACAGGAGAGATCGGCAAGATCCGCGTGAACAAGAACGTTCCCGTGGCTACTGAGGCCGGAACAGTGTTGAGCACCCAGGCGATCACCGCTGTGGGTGGACCGAATGTGATGCTCTTGCAGACCATCTCGGTAGACGGAAATGGCACTAGCTACAAGCTAGAGGGTGCCTCTTACGGCAAGGAAGGCTTCTGGGCCAGCCTAGAAACCGGCGCCACGAGCGCCGATTTTGAGCGTATGTCCAACGGGCAGTACCTTGTAACCGTTAGAATTTCCGTAGTCTCAACCCTTCCTTTAGGGTTCGTCGCTCCCGTGGGCAACCGCGGATACGACCTCAACGGGTCCCCTAAGTCGATAACAACTCGACTTATTTTAAATGCAGGTAAGACACAGATTTTGGCTCAGTCAATTTACGTTGACGAGTTAGATGCAGGAAAAGCAAAAGGATGAAGCACGTGACATTTCATCTGCCTAGTTTTCTTCGCCGCGTCCGGATACACGGCGGAGAATTTGATTCATCAGCACGTGCGATGAATCGAGAGGAGCAAGTTCGCTTGCTCCAAGCCGAACCACGGATAGTCCGTGGATCGACTATCGAAAGGAAACAAATGTCTACAAAGACAACATTCAAGCGCATCGCGCTTGTAACAGTTGCAGCTTTGGGCTTTGGTGCACTTTCTGTCGTTCCTTCGAACGCAACAGCAAGCGCTGTCGACTTCTCAGTCTCAGCAGCGACAGCATCACAGCTCACAGGTGAAACAGCTACAGCAACATCTGTAGTGGCAACACTTTCATACCAGGCATCAGTGGCAACAGACTCAATGACTGTTACTGCCTCTTTGTTCTCAGCGAAGAACCCAGATGGCACAAACATGACTTCAGGAGTTGCTCAGCCAAACCTAGACGTCAACGACACAACAACAGCTCAGGTTTATAGCGGTGGAGTTTCAACGCTAGTACTTAAGGCTGCAGACGGTGGAGCTGCAATCGCAAACGACACAGCTGCAAACGTTGTGCCAACAGCAGCAGGTGGAGTAGTTGTTAAGCTCCGCGTGTTCTTGAACGCACCTACAAAGGCTGGTACATACGTTGTACGCTTAACACCAACACTCGCATCAGGTTCAACAGCTGGTTCACTCCAGTCTGCAACTGCGCAGACAGTAACAATTACTGTTACAGCAGCTCCTGCAGATGACACTGTTGCAACAACTGCAACATCGATCCTCAACGCCGGTGAAACAGCATCTGCTACAGTAGACGCAACAGTCACAGCAGCTCGCACAGCATCAACAACTGTTGCAGCAGCGACAATCAAGGTGACTTTGTCAAACAAGTCAGCTCTTGCTGCTAACGAATCATTCACAGCAACAATCGCAGGACCGGGTTTCCTTGGTTCGGGTGCTAACACTGGTGCTGGTACTCCTCCAGTGATCTCAGGACCAAACGCAACAGCACGTATTCTTACTGTTAAGAATGGTGACGTTGTTCAGGTGTTCCCTGACGGAAATTCCGGCGTTGCTACAATCACAATCGCATCACTTCTCGGTGTAACTCTGGCAACAGAGACAGTTACATTCTTCGGCGCGCCAGCAACTGTTTCTACAACGGTTAAGAAGGCCGTAATCGGAGTCGGAACAGCAACCGATGCACTTGAGGTTGTTGTTAAGGATTCAGCGGGTGTTAGCGTTTCAAACCTCACCACACTGAGCGTTGTATCTTCAGATACAACAATCGTTGCAAATGCATACGCACAAGCAATCGGTTCATACTCAGCTACAACAGGTTCATACCTCATCCCAGTAACTGCTGCAAAGGCTGGAGCGGTCAAGTTGACTGTTTCAACAAAGGCTTCAGCAACAGCTACAACCGGTGTCGATGCAGCAGCAGCTGATGTACGTGTTGGATCATCAACACCAGCATCAGTAGCTGTAACACTTGATAAGGCTTCATACGCTCCAGGTGAGAAAGCAACAATCTCAATCTCGCTCAAGGATGCAACAGGCCTTGATCTTGCAGCAGGAAACTATGCAAGCATCTTCGCAGCTGGTGGTATCTCCGCTAACTACACACTAGGTGGCGGATCAGATACAACAACAGCAACTTATGTCAATGGCTACACAGCCGGTGCAGCAACATACACCGTCTACATGCCAGTGACTGAAGGCGACGTTGTCTTCTCATGGACCACAGGTTCAGTAGCAGCAACTTCAGGTGCAGGACTTGCAACAGCTAACCAAGCTGTTAAGGGTTCAGTAACAGTTTCTGTTTCATCACCTTCAACAGCAGCCGCAACAGATGCTGCTAACGAGGCAACAGATGCAGCAAACGCAGCAACAGATGCAGCTCTAGCTGCAGCTGAAGCAGCAGATGCTGCAACAACAGCAGCTCAGGAGGCATCTGATGCAGTTGCAGCTCTTTCAGAGTCTGTAACCAAGTTGATCGCAGGCCTACAGGCTCAGATCAAGTCACTTGCAGCAGTAGTTGCAAAGATTGCTAAGAAGGTAAAGGCTTAATAAGCCCCCTTTATTAGTAACCGAAACCCGGTTCCTCTCACGAGGGGCCGGGTTTCGGCTTTATACAGGTTAAGATTTGCAAATGATTAATCAGGTGGCTGAGAGAACTATCGCTCGAGTTTTGGGGTTTGGCTCGGCCTTTATCGCGGTAGTTGTAGTTACAGGAACTGTGACTGACCCAGTAAATGTCACAAAGCTGTTTGCACTCGGAGGCGTCGCCGCCGCTGCTTTCGCAGTTCTGCTCGGCTTTGGAACCCGGCTTTTGTGGGACAAGACTCGTATTCTCGTTATTGCCATTATTCTCTTCTTGATCGCAGCTCTTAATGCCATTGTGAACAGTAATGCGCCCTTCGTTCAGAATTTTTACGGAGTTTTCGGTCGTAACACAGCCTTTCTCACTTATCTATTTCTTATCTTTCTGCTTCTGGCTGCGGCCGTAATTCGTAATGAATCCAGCTTTAAGTACCTGATTTGGGGGCTACTTGGAGCAGGTGTAATCAACGTTGCTTATTGTCTCTGGGCAATTCTCTTCGGTGATTTTATTCCGTGGAATAACCCTTATGGAAACATTCTTGGAACTTTCGGTAATCCAAACTTTATTGGAGCATTTCTAGGTCTCTTTGCCGCCAGCCTTGTTGCATACGTATTGAAGAAAGGCACACATATCGGTTTCCGATTGGGTGCACTTGTTGTTTTCCTCGTGGCTGTCTATGAAATTATCAACTCGAATGCCATCCAGGGTCGCGTTGTAGTGGCGGCCGGGCTAGGAATTGTTGGTTTCTATCTTGTTCGCTCAAAGTTCAAGAGTGTTATTCCACAAATTGGATATTTAGGTGTTGTTGCAACAGGAGGAGTGTTTGCTCTACTCGGAGCGTTGCAGATCGGTCCACTAACAAAATACATTTACAAAACTTCAGTCTCTCTTCGCGGTGAGTATTGGCAGGCTGGCTGGAATATGGCCGCAGAACACCCACTTAACGGTGTTGGCTTTGATACATATGGCGATTGGTATCGCAGAGCAAGAGATACACAAGCTCTGATAATGCCTGGGCCAAATACTGTGACAAATGCAGCCCACAACGTCCCCTTCGATGTTCTAGCCTTTGGCGGATGGCCTCTCTTCTTGGCCTACATGGCCATTCTTATGCTCTCGTTAATTGCGATCCTTAGGGTTACGGCTAGAGCACGTACATATGATGGAATCTTCGTAACGGTTACAACTGCGTGGGTTTGCTACCAACTACAGTCAATTATTTCAATCAATCAAATTGGTCTAGCCATTTGGGGTTGGTTATTTGGCGGAGCCCTAATTGCCTATGAATTAGCAACTAGACCCGAGAAGGCCTCTCCTGATGATCAATCTACTCAGGCAAAAGGTAAAGTTCAGAGAGTTGTTCGTAAGAAGCAGGCCCAAACAGTGTTTAGCTCAACACTAGTGGCAGGCGTTGGCGCAGTAGTAGGACTGATTCTTGCATCTCCACCATACAGCGCAGATGCTAAGTGGCGTGCAGGCTTAGCTTCGCAGAATGTTCAAAAGGTTGAAGAAGCACTTGTACCTGGCTACCTGAACCCAATGAATTCTTACAAGTATGCAAGCGCCGTTGAGTTATTGGAAAACAGTAAACTTCCAGATCTTGCACTTAAGTATGCCAAGATTGCAGTTGAGTTTAACCCCGATCACTTTGATTCATGGAAGATGTATTACTACATTTCAAAGAGCTCTCCTGAAGAAAAGGCCATTGCCTTGGAGAATATGAAACGTTTAGATCCAAACAATCCCAACGTTATCGGTTAATCAATGAAAGTCTCAATTATTGGCCAGGGCTATGTTGGTTTAACGATCTCTGTCTTTGCTGCAGAACATCACTTAGTAGTTGGTTTTGATAAGAACCAAGCGGTTGTCGATGCACTCAATGGCGGCAAATCTCATATTGAGGGTGTTTCATCTGACGATCTCGCAAAGTGGATTTCAGCTGGCCAATACAAGGCAACAACGGATGCTTCAGAGATCGCAAGTTCTGATGTGGTTGTTATTGCTGTTCCCACTCCTCTTACAAAAGATAGAAAACCAGATCTAGCTTTTGTTGAAGCGGCCTGCAGGACTATTGGAGAAAATCTCAAGACTCCGGCTCTGATCATTAACGAATCAACATCATTTCCTGGCACTGTCCGCAATCTGATCAAGCCTGAAATTGAGAAGTATTCACGGGCAGATTTGCAGCATCTTTACGCTGTCTCTCCAGAGCGTGTGGATCCAGGCCGAACTGATTGGAATCAGAAGAACACCCCACGACTGTACGCAGGGCTCACACCTGAGGCTTCAAAAGCAGTTCGAGATTTCTATTCGACCTTCTGTGACAATCTCGTTGAAGTCTCATCTCCTGAAGTTGCCGAGTCGGCAAAGCTCTTTGAGAATACATTTAGACAGGTAAATATCGCACTTGTTAATGAGTTCGCACAGATTGCACACGCTTTAGGTATCTCTGTCTATGAAACCATAGATGCGGCTGCCACAAAGCCCTATGGATTTATGAAATTCATGCCAAGTGCTGGAGTAGGTGGACATTGCATCCCAGTGGATCCTTCTTATCTAGCCCACACAGCCGCAGGCCTTGGCGTGCCGGCTACATTTATTGAACGTGCCAATGAAGTAAATCTCGAGATGGCCAAGTACGTTGTCGATCGTGTGAAAGCAGATAATGGCGGATCGTTGAAGGGTAAGAAAGTTCAAGTAGTGGGCGTTGCATACAAGCCAAATGTGGCAGATGTCCGTGAAACTCCTGCCGAACCTGTGATTGTGGAGCTTAACAAAGCTGGAGCTGCGGTCACTTGGAGCGATGATTTAGTGAGCGCCTGGATGGGTGAGAGCTCAACTCCACTGGGCGGTGCTGAAATTGCAGTAGTCGTTACGCTGCACAAGGTTACAGATGCGCAATCTGTATTGAAATCCGCACCCTACGTCTTTGATACCACCGGGAAAGTTAAGGGTGCTCATTCTCTGTAAGGATTAGCCAACCTTTTCGTTGATCTTCTTTCGGATGGCAAGGAAGGCAGCTAACTGCAAGAAGAGGCTTATGCTCATAGTTGGAATGCGGAACCGGTGGTCACCAATCGTGCCGATTGAAATTAGCCATGACAGGATCACCGGAGTTATCAATACATTGGCGAAGAACTTTTCATTCGGGCCAAGTTTGCGTAGCGACCTGTAACCCATAAAGAGGAAGAGCATCTGGCCGATAATCCAGCCATATGAAACAGCCACGCCAAACCAGCTGTACATAAAGTCTCGCCCACTCTGTGAGCCGACAGATATTTGTTGTACTGGTGAGATCTTCAGCCAAGGATTTCTCGCCATAGTTCCCTCAACTTTAGGACCCGACCATGGTGACCAGAAGAAGAGCGCTTTATTAAATGACAATCTTGCTGTGTCGACAGGATTTGATAGGTACCACTTGATAACACACTTAACGATCTCGTTATCTGTAACGGTTGTGGCAGGGGCTACTGGTTCACATGGAACCTCAGATCCCTTGCGTGCATACCCACCGGTCGTATCAGGGCCTGCACCGATGCGCATCGTTACACCTAGGTTTGTGGAAATCGTTGCCTTATCGATAACAACAGAGTTGCGATAGATCATGATTGCAGGTGCCACCATCATGATTGCTGTTATGAGAGCTGCGATACGGATGCGGTTTTTCGTTCCAACAACCTTAAGAGCCCAGAGAACTGCAACAATGATTGCGATCAGCAAGAAACGTGGCTGCATAAATGTAGCCAGAGCAAACCAGCCGCCGACTGAAGCAACTGCAACCCAGAATTTTTTGTCTATTGGTTTGTTGAACGTGGCAAGGATCAGCCCTGCAATCATCATGAAACACGAAGCGATGGGGGCCTCGTAGCCGACTGCGAGGGAAGAGAGCGAGAGCGTTGGGTTAAAGGAGATGAAGATGGATGCCCAGAAAGCGAGGTATTTCATAGAGCTATTGCGAAGTTTGTTTGTGAAGAAATATGTTGAATATGCAAAGAAGATAGATTGCAAGAAGCTGACCATGTAGAAGAACTTTGAGATTGATATTACAGCAAAGGGCCAGAGAAGAATTGGGTAACCAGCGGGCCAATATGAAAGTTTTGGTTCCTCAGAGAAGAAGCCGTCTTTGCTCAACCCATCAACACCTGCGATGTAATTTTCACCATCTGCCCCTAGCCAACCACCCAAAGGGATGTTGGTCATGGTGATGAGCTTGATAGCTAGGGCAATCAGTGGAATAGCGATGAGGTATTTGTGTAGCTTGGAGTCAGAGATTTCTTTCTTAAGTGACTTTGCGATCTTCCTAGTGTTCTTGTACTTAGCCATTCTTAACCTCGCATAGCCTTAGCAACGTCATCGATAATGTCTGTAAGAGTATTTGCGGGTGCCCAGTTGATCGTTTTCTTGATCTTAGTGATATCGGGGACGCGGCGCTGCATATCTTCAAAGCCAGCAGGGTAAGCATCTTCGTACTTAGTAAATGTGAGTATTGAAGATGAGTTTGTCTGTTTGATGATCTGTTCAGCCAATTGTTTCATCGTGATTTCACCGACGCCACCGACGTTGAAGACATCTCCGATTGTCGAATCGGTTTCGGCAAGGGTGAGGATTGCCTTGATGGCATCTTGAACGTGGCAGAAGACGCGTGATTGAGATCCATCGCCATAGATGGTGATGGGTTCATCGGCTAGAGCAGCTTGGACAAAGCGAGGTAGGACCATTCCATAGCGGCCGGTTTGGCGTGGGCCTACGGTGTTGAAGAGGCGGACTGTGGTGACTTTAAGTCCTTGGGTGGTGTGTAGCGAATGTGCGACTGCTTCTTCGAGTGCTTTGGCATCTGAATATGTCCAGCGGATTTTCTGTGGAGCACCAACGACCCGATCTGATTCTTCGTGCAGTGGTTGTTGTGGATTCTTGCCGTAGATCTCAGATGTGCTTGCGATGATGATGCGCCTTTTGAATTTTGTTGCTGCGTTAAGGACGACTTCAGATCCCGTGAAGTTAACCGACACTGATTCGATCGTCTTTTCCAGAATGGTGTTTACGCCAAGGGCTGCGGCCATGTGGAGGACGAGGTCGGCCTTTTCGACGAGAGATTCAACGAGGGCTTGGTCTCGGATATCGCCTTGGTGGATCTCCATCTGATCTTTGATGTGGGCGATATTGGCGGCAGAGCCAGTTGAGAGGTTATCGAGGATGGTGACGTGGTCGCCACGGGCGATCAGGGCATCTGCCAGGTGAGAGCCGATAAAACCTGCACCACCGGTGATAAATACGCGCATATGGGCAGTCTACGGGCTCGAAGGGATTAACTGGTGGCACTCACCTCTCGATCAGCAAACTCTCAGGTTGGTGGGGCACGCTGGGGTCATGCTTTCAACCAAGGTCTCCTTCGGGCGGGTATCTACCGCCGGGATTTCCTGGGCTGCCTGGGTGGCAGGTATCGGCATGGGTATCACGGTGGCTATGCAGGTCAGTACTGTGCAGATCACTGACATCAATTCGGTCTATGCAGTCGTTGTTACCTTGTCGCGATTGGCGGCGTTGGTCGGAACGTATTTATCGATCATTGGAATCTTCTTGATTGCGCGAATACCTGCAGTTGAAAAGAGTATCGGCCACGATCAATTGGTGATCTGGCATCGCAACTTAGGTCCATGGTCGTTGTATTTAATCGGTGCGCATTTTTTTCTTGTGGTTCTGGGGTACGCGGGGCAAGATCAGATGTCGCTGGCGCGAGAGATCTGGCGAATGCTCAATGACTTTGGGTGGATGTGGTGGGCACTTGCTGGATTTGTCTTGATGATCCAGGCGGGAATCACATCGTATAAAAAAGCGCGAGCAAAGTATTCCTATGAGACATGGTGGATCTTGCATGTGCTCACATATGGTGCGGTGGCATCTGCCTTTATGCACCAGATACAGAACGGGCAGATGTTTATTGAGCATCCACTTAACCGTGCGTATTGGATTGGGTTATATGCGTTGATGGCTTTCTCTGTGATCTATTGGAGATTTGCGTTGCCAGTTGCACGATCGTTGCGACATGGGTTGCGCGTTGAAAAGATTGTGGAAGAGTCCCCCGGGGTTTTTTCAGTAATTATGAAGGGGCGCGATCTTGGACGTCTTCACGCTGAGGGCGGACAGTTCTTTGAGTGGAGATTTTTAACGCGCGGTCATTTCTTAGTGGCTCATCCTTATTCGTTATCGGCAGCTCCTACGTCAAGGTTCTTGCGTATTACAGTGAAGTCATTGGGCGATCATTCGAAATCACTTGCATCGATTAGATACGGCACACGGGTATTAGTTGAGGGGCCATATGGCGCCTTTAGGGCGGGGCAGGCTAAAGGCAAGCGTGTAGTAATGATTGGCGGGGGTATCGGTGTGACGCCGGTGCGTGCCTTGTTAGATGAGTTTAAGAATTCGGTGCATATTGATTTTATCTATCGTGTTTCGCGCGAAGAAGATTTAGCGCTTAAAGATGAGCTCGATCAATTGGCAGCGCAATCAGGTGGTTTTATGCGGGTGCATTACATGGTGGGATCGCGCCGTGAGCATCCGATGGATGCTGCGCATTTGTTATCGGTGGTGCCTACGGTGCGCTCTAGCGATATCTATGTCTGTGGGCCAAAGCCGCTGGTGGCAGCGGTGATTGAGGCAGCTCATGATTTGGGGATGGATAGTGATCGCGTGCACCATGAAGAGTTTGAGTTCCATAAGACGGTCTCAGGTAACTGATGAATTCGCACACCAGATACAGATCGGTCTCAGTTAACTCTCAGGTTGAATCGAGATAGTGCGGGTATGAGAAAAGCGATCTTAATTGCAGCGGGAACTGTCACAGGTTTAGGTGCCGTGCTTTCGATTACACCACCTGCCTTAAGTGGATCATCAACTGCCGTCGGATTAGATGGTGTTGCGGGTATGGGTGGGGTTAGTGTGGCACCAACAACACCTGCAGCGTCTGGATTTAGCGGCACGGTAAATGGCGCATCATTTAGCGCTCGCAATTATGGAACGGTGAGCGTCAGTGCAACCTTTGCTAATGGCAAAATCGCAAGTGTTTCTGCATCACAGATGCCGCGATCATGGTCGCAGCAATCCTTATCGGTGCTCTTGCCTTATGTAAATAGCGGCAGCATCACCATCGAGCAGGTCAAGCAGTACAGTTCTGCGCAGTTGCCGTGCTCTACATCAAATAGCTGTAATTCGCGCGCAAGCTACACAGCAGATGCCTTCTGGGCATCTCTTAAGTCGGCGATAGATAAGGCAGGTTTGTGAGAGTAGAACGTTTTATCCAGACATGGGGAACGGTCATCGTTGTAGATGCATCAGCGCCCGCGTTAGATGAAGGCGTTCTTGATGCAGCGATCGATAAGGTAGCGCTATTTTTTCATCATGTTGATGATGTCTTTTCAACATATAAAGAATCTTCAGAAGTCTCGCGATTGCGCCGGGGCGAGATAGATCTGCACCAATGTCATGAAGATCTTCGACACATCTGGCAGTTGTGTACCGAAGCAAAAGATTTAACGCTCGGTGCATTTGATCCGTGGGCTGCAATCGGCGGCTTTGATCCATCAGGAATTGTTAAGGGATGGGCGGCACATTGCGCCGCAGACATGTTGGTTGCAGATGGTGCGGTCCATGTATTGATTAACGCCGCAGGCGACCTTGTCCTGCGCGGTGGAGATTTAGGTGATGACGGCGTTGTTCGTCCGTGGCCTGTAGGAATTAGTGATCCTGATGATGTCGATCAGATAGTTAAGAGCTTTGCGGTGATAGATGGCGCGGTGGCTACAAGTGGAGATTACGAACGCGGAGAACATATCCGAGACCCACGAAATGGAATGGCCGCGCTGGGCGCAAAGTCAGTAACTGTTGTGGGGCCAGATGGAGGCCTGGCAGATGCGCTGGCAACTGCTGTGATGGTCGATGGCATTGATGCCCAACGCTGGGTAGTGCGCGAAGAGTTACGTGAATACAGCTTCTATGTGATCAATCGCCACGAAGGCACTGCCTGGCTCTATGGACCAAATAAAGGGTATTAAGCGCTGACCTTATTCAGGGCGGCAATCTCATCTGCTGCAAGGTCGATCACTTGAACTATCTCTTCAAGTTGTTCGACGGTGCGGGCGGACGCGATCGGTGTGCTTAATTGTGGATTTGAACGAAGCCAAGCTAATGAAACTGAAGATACTGATGATTTATGCGCTGCTGCGATCTCATCCATGACTGCCAAGATTTGATAACCCTTAGGGGTTGCAAACTCTTTGACGCCTTCTGCGCGAACTGATTCGACAACTTTTCCTTCGCGATATTTTCCAGATAGGAATCCGCGGGCAAGTCCGTAGAACGGAATTGCTGAGATTCCATTTGCGGCCAAAACTGGCTGTTGATCAGATTCAAAAGGGTTGCGCGAGACCAGGTTGTATTGATCTTGTAGCGCGATATAACTTGGCAGGTTGTGTTTTGCTGAGATATCGAGGGCTTCTTGCAAACGCGCTCCGGTATATTGCGATGCGGCGATGTAGCGAACCTTTCCTTCGGCGATTAACTGAGCGAATGCACCGAGGACATCTTCAAGAGGAATAGTTGGATCATCGTGGTGCGCGTAGTAAATATCGATGTGATCTGTTTGTAGACGCTGGAGTGAATCATTACAGGCAGCTGCGATGTTATCTGGGTGAAGACCTGGGCGAGTAGGAAGCTTTGCAACTTTGGTTGCAACAACGATTCTGTCGCGATTGCCATGTTTCTTCATCCAGTTGCCGATGATCGTTTCGGATTCGCCTCCGACATTTCCCTCTTTCCATGCCGAGTACATATCTGCGGTATCGACGAAGTTTCCGCCGTGGGCAGCGTATGCATCAAGGACGGCGTGGGACTCGGCCTCATCTGCGCTCCAACCAAAGACGTTGGTACCAAGGCAAAGTTCGTGGACGACAAGATCTGTCTCTGGAATAGTGATCATGGCGCTACGGTAGGGCAAGATTGGCTCATGGTCGCAACTACTGGAGGCTTTACAAGCGAGGGCTTAGCCCTTGAGGCAAAAACCTTGGTGTTGGCTTCTCTTACCCAGGCAGAGGCCCTTGAGATCGGTGAAATTGCGGTGGCGTTGGGGCGCGCACGTAAAGCACCGATTGCGATCGAGGTAAAGATGGGCGCGTGGAGCGTCTTTCACGCATCCTTGCCGGGATCAACGCCAGAGAATGATTCATGGATTGCACGCAAGGCGCGAGTTGTATTGGCGACAGGGCGTTCAACGATGCACGAGCGCGTAGATGCAGAAGAGCGCGGAGTTGATTGGTATGTCGAGAAAGGTCTACCGGAAGAGACACATGCAATTCATGGTGGCGCGTTGGCGTTAAACGTTTCAGGACTTGGTTGTGTCGGTCAATTAATTATTTCAGGGCTGCCACAAGTTGATGATCATCTCTTTGCAGTAGAAGTCATGACAGAGTTTTTGGCGCGCAAAGGAGAACTCGCGTGAGTATCTGGGTCTGCGGTGAGGTGCTGATTGATATTTTGCCAACAGGTCCTGTTGTTGGTGGAGGTCCGGCTAACACTGCCAAGGCGCTGGCACGACTTGGACATGATGTGCACTTTATCGATGGCATCTCAACAGATGCTTATGGTCAATCTGCGCGTGAAGAATTGTTGCGCGATGGTGTGAAGTTAGATTTGGCGCTCGCCAGCGATAAACCAACATGTACTGCAACTGTGACGTTAGATGCTGCAGGAAGCGCATCGTATGAATTTTTGATCGATGGCACAGCAACCTTTGATTTTGCATCCTCGTGGTTGCCGGATCCTTATCGTTATCAACCACAGGTCTTACACATCGGAACTCTGGTGACGATGATTGAACCTGGTGCATCGGTCTTATACGACTGGGCGATGCAGGTGGCAGAGTTTGCACCGATTGTCTTTGATCCCAATATTCGCCCATCTGTGCAACCAGATCGCGATTTATATGAGGCAGCCGTTGAGAAATGGGCAGCCTTATCTGCTGTTATCAAGGTCAGCGATGATGATTTAGCGTGGTTATTTCCGGGGCAGGCAATCGAAGATGTTGCTAATCGCTGGATTCACGATGGCGCATTTTTAGTTGTTGTCACTCAAGGTGCCAATGGCCTTATGGGATTCACCGCAGATGGTCGCGTTGAGGTCCCGGGCGTGAAGGTCGATGTTGTCGATACTGTGGGAGCAGGCGATACAGTCGGTGCGATCGTTGTGGAAGCGATGCTCGAACACGGGTTGATTGAGCTCCGTGGAGATCTATTAAAAGATGTTCTGGCACGCGCGGCATCGGCTGCGGCGATTACCTGTTCGCGCAAAGGCGCACAGCCACCGTATAGACATGAGCTACCTACGATTAAGGTGAAGTAATGCAATATATCGATGATGCTGATTTTCAGATTCGAATCGATGATGATCAAGGGGCGAATATCGCATCGGTTGTATGGCGCGAGATGGAGTTCGCACTTCCCTTTCGCGGATCGCCCTTAAATTACGGTTGGTACAGCCTTGCGCCATGGGCGGGACGAATTCGCGATGGGTTGATTACTTCACCAACAACAGGCGAACATCAACTGCCAACTAATTTGATGCCGCCACATGCAATTCATGGTTTTGGTTTTGTCTCATCATGGCAGGAGATTGGTCCGGGTCGTTCGCTATTGCATCTGCCAAAACCATATGGCGGTGCGACGGTAGAACAGAAAGTTGAAGTTTTAGATGATGCAATCCGTTGGTCACTTGAATACGATGGCGGCGATTGCGATTTACCGGCATGGCTTGGTTTTCATCCTTGGTTTCCACGTGAACTCGATCGCGGCGGACAACTCGAGTTGGAATTTTCTGCAGAGAAGATGCTCAAGCGCGATGGTGAAGGAATTGCAACCTCAGAGTTAATTACACCAGGGCCACAACCTTGGGATGATGCATTTACCGGAATTCGCGGAACACCGGCGCTGATTTGGGAAGATGCGGCGCGCATTGATATCGAATCAGATGCGCCATGGTGGGTTGTCTATACCG
>JACCDW010170314.1_pt1 | contig 13959 bp, 11 predicted proteins | sample 7449781 | NCBI WGS metagenome assembly JACCDW01 (sample SAMN15323449, study PRJNA562643) | freshwater metagenome | isolation source: river surface water | place: USA:Blue River Watershed | collected 2017-08-18 | reverse complement strand
TAATATCATCAGTAAATAAATACTTACTAATAATTTCAAAATAATCAAGGTTACTTATAATATTTTCCATTATCAGTATACAAAAAAAATTCATTTTTTTTAATTTTTCCTCTCTATCTCTCTCTTTTTCAACTTTTTATAAATTTTACAATCCCTTGTTCATTATCTTCTACCATCTTATAACATTTTTTAGAATTAAACCCAACTGAAACATTATTATTAATTTTTATAGTAAAATCTGAAATATCGCAAAATATTATTACCGTTAAATATGTTAATTTTTTAAAATTAGTCAGATCATAAAAATCTTTTTCACTGCAAATATTATAAGTTAATAATTCTATATTTTCAAATTTTTGTAAATCATAAATAATATTACCATAAATACTATAAATTTCATTGGGTTTTACAATTTCATTTATTATAATTTTATAATTATAAAAGCAATTTATTTCTTCAACACCAGCAGGTATTATATTACATACTGTATTATTTTCAAATGTCACAATTTTAGCTTTTGGTACAGTATTAATAATTTCAGCAGACGTAATAAATTCAATAAGATTATTTAAACTTTCAAAAATTTCATTATAAAAGTCACAACGTAAATAAAATATATTACTTAATGGTAATTTTTTAAAATCTTCTAATCTATCAAAAGACAGATCTTTAATAAAAATTTTTTCTGTAATAATTTCATTGCCATCAATGCACCTTAAATTTATACCGGTATTTTTTTCATTTCCCAAATTTAAATATAAATATGTCTGTTTTCCAAAAAATGGGTCATTATAAATATATAATTTTTTTACTGGTTTATCACAATTAACATAAATATCATAACCATAATAAAGAGTATTTAAACATGGTATACTTTCTAAATCTGTATCTACATATAAAATTTCGATATAAACACCATCCCAATTTATATTTTCATCAGCTTTAATAATTTCTAAACTTTTGATTCTTTTACCTTTTAATTTATTTATATTTTCTTGACTTGCATAAAAATCATTTATTTCTTCTCCATCTGGAGGGTAATAATTTAAATTCGGAAATATCTTATTAACATTTGTAATATCATCAGTAAATAAATACTTACTAATAATTTCAAAATAATCAAGGTTACTTATAACATTTTCCATAGTAGAGAAGGAGGTAGGGTAATGATAATAAAAAATAAATTCATTTTTTTTAATTTTCCCTTCACTCTCTTTCACCGCTCTTTTTAACCCCCTCCTATCCCTTTTTTCTCCTTTTTTCCCTCCCTTTTTACCCTTTTAAAAAAAATGAAAAAATAACCGTTGTATAACAAAATGATATCAAAATTGCCCCCTGATATTTTGCAGACCATATATTTTACATTACCTCATTATGAGAGATATAAACTTTTTATTGTTGCCCATCCTTCCAAATGCCCAGATTTTTGGAATATCGTGAATAATAGAACAATTGAATTTAAAACAGCTGAAAACAATTTAAAAAAATATAAATTTGTTGACTGTATTAAAGTTAACAGTCAATTGAATGCGTGCAAACATCTTTTTAACTATAAATTCAAATACATATCATGTATATTTTTCAATGAACCACAAATACCATTAACCCCAATGCCTTTATCACAAAATCAAGAATATACACCTAAACTATTTATAATACCTTCATGTATTGCTTTTATAGCACCCTCGCAAATACTTGAAAAATTTATATTTTTGGATGCTGTGGTTATTTCAATAACAGATTACAGTTTTACACATGCTGTATTTAAAAAACCCCAGAATATCAAAAGTTTACGTATATACATGGTCACTAGTAATAACATTACAATCGATCTTAACAAGTTTCCAAATTTGGAAGAGTTCTCAATTTCCAATAAAACGCAAAATGTTCATAGCATAAATATTATTTATAAAAATTCTAAACCTTTAAAAAAGGTATCTATAATAAATATTGATTTATTAAAAATAAACCTCAATACAAAATATCTATATGCAGCAAATACAAATTTGCGATTTATTGGGACTCAGTTTTGTGAAACTTTTGAGTTTGTCAATGTAAAAAATAGTTTCCCATTTTAAACTCCTCCCCCTCCCCCTTACAACTACTTTTACATATCTTACTCTCTTTTTTCCTTTTCCTTACTCTCTTTTTTTTCCTTTTCCTTACTCTCTTTTTTCCTTTTCCTTACTCTCTTAAAAAAAATGATTTTTATATTGTTAAATTAACATAACAATGAAAAAAACTTTTATTGTTGACGATGACATATTTAAAGGTAAAAAAATTACAAAAAAGTACTTATCATATAAAAAAAAAGTCTTGGTAACAAGCAAATTCTTCATGAAAATAAAAAAATTTATATCTTGTTCTAAGATCATATTTAAATTTATTGATGACAAAACCCAAAAAATTGAGGTTCCAAAATGCATTGATTTTACATGTGAAATAAAAAATCTAGATCTATCTTTTAGATGTCCCGAAGCAATAATAGGGATAATTAGTAAATCTACAAAACCAGATTATTCAATATTAACAAATCTTGAATTTATTGAAATTTTAGATATTAATAATCATAATTTTGATTTTTCAAAAAATTTAAAGCTTGATAGTCTTTGTGTAAGTTACTCATATGATACAAAAATTTTACTAAATAATTATACATCACAAATTAGTTTACTTAGTTCAAGGTGCAATATAACAATAGAAACAACAATTAAAAAAGATTTTTATATTCCAATTATAAATTCAAGAGACACATTATATACTTTAAAAAAAATGTAAACAAAAAAAGACAAACAAAAAAATAAGTTCTCTTCCTCTCTTTTCCTCTTTTTTTTCATTCTCTTTTTTTCCTAAAAAAATGGGTCGCATTCTTTACTATCAAACATATACAATTTAGTCTTTTCCGGATTAAAATTATTCAACTCTTCGTTAAACTCGCCATTTTCTGGATAAAAATTTTTAGGTAATTCATCAACTTTTTTTATTATTCCTATTTTTTGATATAATTGTTCTCGCAAAACTAAATATGATTCACTCAAATTAAAATTTCCATAAACTTTTTCTGTTGGTAAAAAATCAATAAATTCTTCTTTTCCTGTATTTATATATTCTTTACAAGCCCAAAATAAAACTCTTTGTGCAACTCTATAAGCAAACAAAGCTAAAGGACTTTTATAAAAAATTCCAAGTGTCAATAAATAACACATTACATCTTGTAAATTTGAAAACCAAATTCTTTTAGATTGTAGTTGATAAGCTCCTATTAATCTTCCTTTATTATCTATAATTTCATATCTTATTTCAGGTTCTATTTTTTTATCTTTTATTGTTACCTTTCTAGGTATTTTATCACATAAACTATTATACCAAGTCTTTTCACCTTTAATTTTATCACAAACATCTTTTATATCATCTGTTAAAATTGTTATGTAAGTTGTTATGTTCAATTGTATAAAAATACTTTCAGATCCAACTACTAATTTTCCAAAGTCATCAATATTTAGTTCAGAAACATGTAGTTTAGATTTTGAATTACTTGTAATTGTTTTATCACCAAAACCTAACTCTTTAGCTTTTCCCAACCAAAATAAAAGACTTACATACCCACCAAAACAAATACCAGATAAATCATTTAAGTTTAAAGTAGTTTCAAATTTATCAAAATTATTCATAAGTTCATAATCAACAGGGAACCTTTCATTTATTAAATCATATCTATCAATATCTTTTTTCCATCTTGACCCTGTTATTGTTTCATTTGGTGGATTTTCATAAGGTAAACTTAAAGCTCTATGTTGATCTATCATTTGGTAATTTGGATGAACAATATTAATACCATTAAAAAATATAACTGGTATGTTTTCATAAATATTTTGTGGCATATAAGTAATATCAGCAACTGGTACAGTATTAACCCTTACTCTCATTGTGCTTACATGTCTTGCACGAATTGCACTAACACCACTAAATTTTTTACTTAACACAACTGCAAGGTAATAAGCATCTTTATGAAATTCAGGACTAAAAAAATCATAATCTGGTAAAGTATCATCGCTATATAATTGTTCATTTATTGACCTCATACTTAAATCAATTGCCATACCACCCGTTAAAATTCTTTTATTTTTTATTATAAAATTTCTTACAATTTCAAGAGCTTCAGTTATGTTATCAATTTGAAAATCTCTTTTATTTTTTATAATTTCATAATCATCAGAAGGAATAATTGACATAATGTATATTTAGTTATATTTATTCTCTTTTTATCTTTTTTAACTCCCCTCCTCGCTCAATCTCTCCTTTCTCTCCTTTCTCTTACTTTACCCACTCTCCTCGCTAACTATTTCCTTTTATACATCCTTGCTTTCCTCGCTTGCTCTCCTCGCTAACTATTTCCTTTATCTCCTCGCTTGCTCTTTCTTTTTTTTAAAAATTGAAAAAAATAAAAAACATATAAGACATACCTCCCTTTTATCTTTATAATGGAACCTTTTATAAATGAAGCAATAAAACAAGCTATGTTATCACAAATAGAACATAAACACGGTTGCGTAATCGTTTACAAAAATAAAATTATTGCAAAAGGTCATAATAGATATATTTATAATTGCTATAACAATACAAAAACTTTAAACTCTTTACATGCTGAAATGGTTTGTGTTTCACAATGTAAAAAATATGCTAAAAAAATATTTCCACAAAGTACTTTAATAGTTGTTAGAATTAAAAATGAACTTCTCGAACATAAAATAAAAAATGATCAAAACTTATACCAGGATTTCAAACACTTATTAAAATTATCTAAACCCTGTTGTATTTGTGATAAAATTATAAAACTTTATAAATTTAAAACTATAATTTACAGCACATAATTTTTTTTTAATCTCATTTAAATACATAACTTTTATATCATAAATAAAAAATGTTAAATCTAATTATTGATGATAGAGAAAAACATATTTTTGATTATTTGAAAACAGAAGGAAACCTTTTAGGTATGCAATACGAAATAAAAAGAATTGAAATAGGTGATTATGCGATTTGTAAAGATAATAAAATTATTGCAGTTATAGAAAGAAAAACATGGAAAGATTTAGCTGCTTCTTTCATAGATGGAAGAAAAATGAATATTGAAAAAATGCTAAATTTAAGACAAAAAATAAACTGTAAATTATATTATCTTATTGAAGGTGATGCAAATATTGATAGTTCAACATATGTAAATAATATTAAAGTTAAAAACATGCGTGCTCATCTCGATCATATTAGTTTTAGAGATGACATACATGTTATTTATTCTAATTCTGGACATGGAACAGCAAAACGTATTTATGAACTTATGCAAAACATTGAAAGTTATTTTAAAAAAGTTAAGATTACTAAAAAAGTAATAAAAAAAGTTGATCCTGAATCTTCTGATGAATCTTCTGATGAAAATGAATCTTCTGATGAAAATGAATCTTCTGATGAAAATAATGAATCTTCTGAATCTTCTGAAAATTCTGAAAATTCTGAATCTTCTGAAAATTCTGAATCTTCTGAATCTTCTGAAAATTCTGAAAATTCTACCTCATCATCTGATAAAAAAATAGGTAACTCGCATTTATTAAATGAAAAAAAAGAAAAAGATATTAAAATAATAAAAGAACAAATTTTAAAATTAATACCTGGTGTTGGTTCTATTAGAGCTTATACACTTTTAGAAAACAATATTGAATTTATTGATCTATATAATAATAAAATTACAGTTTCAGAACTTTCAAATATTTTAGATAACAACCCTAAAGTAGCAAAAAAAATATTAGATGGTATAGAAAAAATAAAATCAGATTTATCACTACAAGTAAAATTATTATCTTGTATTCAACAAGTTACAAAACAAACAGCAACTATTATATTAAAAAAATATGCATTTTCTACAGTTATGAAAATGAAAACTAGTAAACGACTTGAAGAAATTACTATTAATAATAGAAAATTAGGTAAAAGATCACAATACATAATAAAAACTTTACAAAAATCTTAATCATACATAAACATACCACCTTTAAATACACTACTCTCATTTTCCTCTTCATTACCCGGAATTTGTAGGTATTTATCTATCGGGCTTTTGTTATCGAGTCCTTTACTTTCTTCAACCTTTTCAACTTTTTCAACGACTTCTTTTTTTTCTATACCCATCAAACTTTTTATAGGTGCGTTTTCTTCATCTGTAATTTCAACACCTCCTTTTTTAATAGAAAATCCAGCACCTGTAATTTTATCTTTTTCATATTTTGAAATATGTATACTATCATGAATGAACAATATAATAAATACACTTAAGAAACTGAAAAAGATAAAATTAATTTTCTTTTTTAATTTAAATTTAGGATACATAAAATAAATTATTAATACAATAACTAAAACTATTATCAATGAAGTTATTATTGTTCCACCACAAACTAAGTTAGCTATTTTAGAATTAAAAAAATTAAATTTTAAGTCGTTAAAAAATTGGGTTAAATATAGCATTATATATTATACATATTAAACATTTTTACATTATTGACGCAATGAATTTAAGAGCAATTATAAAAATTACAAAATTTGTAAATCAACTTTTTCGACTTAAAGCAAATATAAAAAACAAATTTTATAAAAAGTTTTTAACTCAAGTAAATGACGAATCACTTAAAAAAATTAATAACATTTTTGATAACAATTATATAAAAGTTACAAATGATACTTTTATATTTATTACACATGCAACTACAGATAAAACTTATGATATAACTGAGAAAATAAAATTCTTATTTACAAAAAAAATATTAGACTCTATCCATATAAATAACATTTGTGAATACCCTGGTATTTATATAAATGAAATATTTGACATATTACAAATTAATAACCTAGATATTTGTTATGAAATTAATAAAATCAAAACTACTCATTATATACAAAAAATAGGAGAACAATATTTTTATGCATCTGCTGAGAATCCGAAACTAAAAAAAATAATTTATGATTTTTACCAATTTGTATTTTAAAACAAAGATAATATTTTTATAATCGCTTTTTTCTTTTAAAGCAACACCATTTTATTCCTTCTCTCTTTTTTCCTTCCCTTTTTCCTTCTCTCTTTTTTCCTTCTCTCTTTTTTTCCTTCTCTCTTTTTTATTCTCCTTTTTCCCTCCTAAAATACAAACCTTGGTATTTTTTTCTCTTCTTTTATATTTATAAATTTTTTGAGATATGTATTATTTTTTATCTTTTTTTCTTCTTCTGACGGTAAATGTTTTAATAACTCTGCTAAAGGTTTACATTTTATACTATTATCTTCATTTTCATGTAACCTCGCAATAAAATAACTATACTTAGGTTTACTTATTCTGTTATATATTAATTTCCTATGGTGTTTAACTACATCTGTAGGATTGTCAAAAATAACTTCTGCAAACTTTAATAATAAATCAGATTCTTCTTTACTAATACTATTACTTTTTTTACCTAAAAATCCTAAAAGTGCTTCTTTACTACAAAAAATTATAATATGACAACTTCCCCTAATTTCTGTACTTATACTTTTATCTGCATGAATTCCTAAAATCATAGTTAAACTATTATGTCTGCATTTATAAAACATTGTTGCTAATTTATTAACTTGTTCTTCATGTTCTGCTTTTTTATTTTTTGTTTCTAATTGTTTTAATGCTTCAGTTTTGTCATCAATAACAAATAAAAACCTGTTATTCATACCCATAAATTTTATAGCAAGTTTTTCATCATCAGATAAATTAAATTTTTTAAGTTTGTCTCCATTTGACATTATTACAGATTTATAAATTTCTTTAATTTTTTCATGTTTTAAATTATCTATTTTTGTAATTTGTGCAAGTTTTTCATTTTCTGAAATACTACTATTTCTAATATCATTAGTTAAAACATTTGCAGTTTGTTCAATTCGTATAATTTCATGATTCTTATTTGTATCATTGCATTTATTATATAAACTTTTTAATACATCTATTTTCTCAGACAAATTTTTACAAACTTGTGTACCTTCTTGTCTATTCCATATTTTATCTATTAATGTTGTTGTTAATGTTTCTGTCATAAATTTAGTATCAACAATTTTATTATAATCGTCAAAATTTGAAACTGGTGTACTTATTAAAACACCTGGAATATAAGGAAGAACTAAATAAATTAAATCTTTTATTAGTGTTGATTTACCTTGTTCAGATCCACCAAAAATTAAAATAGATCTATCTAAAAATATTTTCGGATCTCTTTTCATTATATCAATTTCATCACCTTCTTTAGTTTTTATTATTGTAGTAGTTGATGACATTTTTTTATTTACTATATTTTTTATTATTTTAAAAGTTAAAAAGAAATTAAAAAAATAATAATCAACTTTTTTTAGTTATTATTTTTTTTTATCCATCAATTTTTTTTTATCCATCAATTTTTTTTATCCATCAATTTTTTTATAGAAGTTGTTTATTCATTAACTTTTTTTAGTCAACTTGTTTATTCCCCTCCTTTTTATATTCCACCCCTTTTTATATTTCCCCTTTTTCTTATTCTCCCTTTTTTTTAGTCATCATCTTCAAAAGTTCCATCTTCAACATCTAAATTTTTATAATCAATTAATTCCCCTTCTTCTTCACTTTCACTTTCATCACTTCCTTCATTTCCTTCATTTCCTTCGCTTCCTTCATTACTTCCTTCATTACTTTCACTTTCACTTTCATCATTATCATTTTTGATATAAACAAATTCTGGTTTACATAACATTAACTCTTTATCAATAATATCAGTAATCAAAAACTTAGCTAACATTTTAGCAAAAACATTTAGAGTTTTCCAATTGTACAAATCAATAACAATTTTACAAATGAAATTTAATAAAAAGTTACAATACAATTCTTTATTTCCAATACCTTTAAATTCTAAAATATTCTGTTCATAAAATTGTTTACCAAAATCTGGGTAATCATGTAAATCATTTTTTTCAAATGGTCTATACTGTTTTAAAATATTACCAGTTTTACTATAACTAGTAAATAATTCTTTTATCTTGTAATTTGTAATTTCTGAATTATTGTAATTTTTTATACAGTTATAATTACGCAAAATATCATTTATATAAGATCTTAATTTAGTTGCTCTGACTTCTAATAAAATATTATCTTTTGAAGGATTTATTTTACTTTCCATTAATTCAAATTTTTTATGACCTTCATACAATCCCAAATTTATTATAAGATTATACTTTATTCCTAGAAGCGTTGAAACATCAGAAATATTTTTTAAATTATATTTGTAATCAAAATCATCTTTCTTTTTATATTCTGTTTTGTACTCAAATTTTATTTTATCATCAAAATAATTATCCTTATCGTACAACTCTTTATATTTTTCATAATAATCCTTAATCTTTTTATTTTTCATATCTGGATATTTTTTATCAATTTCACTTAAATTTATTCCGCATTTTGAACAAATACTATTATTTATTTCATGTAAATTTCCTATGGGGCATCTATCATAATAATAACTAAACACAGCACTTATATCATCAAGTTTTTTATAAATGTCTATAAAGTTTTTATTATGTGGAATTTGCATAACATTTTTACCACATTTTGAACAAACACCATTATTTTTTATATGCGGTTTTCCATCAAGTTCACAAATTGCATATTCAATAAAAATATCTCGTAGATTACTGATATAATTTATTCTTGGTATTTTCTTGGTTTTAAAATATACAAAAATTTTCCTATAATTTATTTCAATAACATCAAAAATTTTATTTATAAATTCAGTCTTTTTTAAAAATAAATTAAATTCTGGATTTTCTGGTACTTTATAAATCTTAAATAAAAGTTTTGATATAAAATAAATTTCTTTTTGTAAACACAAATCCATAAAAATGTCATACAACTTATTGTAAACTTTATAATCTTTTAACGCATCATAAAAACTTTTAATTCCTAAATCCGCTAAAACTTTAGTCTCATTATTTGTCTCATTATTTGTATCAAAATCAACAGGATATTTTACATTAAGTTTTATATCTTTTAATTGTAATGCAACAGGGGATTTAAAATCTATAAGTTTAAAATCTTCTATATTGTTTGTGTTATAATCAAAATTTTCATCATTTTTTAAATTAAACTTTCTTATATAAAACAGCACAGGTATAAAACTACTATCAAATTCATAATTAAGGTCTTCACTTGAAGTTTGTGAAACAAGATTTATTTTTATATAATTCTTTGCCCATGGATAAGCCTCTTTTAAAAATATGTTTTTTATAACTTCTTTATTCATCTGTGAAATTTTTGTAATTAAACTATTTTTTAATGTAATAATTTTATCAAATCCAAATTTCAAAATACTTATATCGTTACTATTACCTCCTGTAATTTCATCTTCATCTTCAATATTTCCATACATTAAAAAAATTCCATTTTCTTTTTTATTTTCTTTTTTAATTCCTCTACCAATAAAATATTTTTCATCCTTTTCATCCTTTTCATCCTTTTCATTTTTTCCGATATACAAATTGATTTTGTCTTTTTCATCTTCTTCTTTCCCAATAAATAAATTAATTCCTTCTTTACTTTTTTCACTTTTTCTTTTTTCACTTCTTATTCCTCTTTTCTTTCTTATTTTTCCTCCATCTTTCTTAAGATAATTTTTAAAACTAATTTTACCAGGGTTATTAATTATAATGCTGCAAATACTAGCTAAAACATACACTCCACTATAAATACTTAAAATATCATTTATATTTTCTTGAGTGTTTATTTTGCTTTTGTTTAAATTTATATTAATACTATTAATCACTTTCTTAATTCCATCTGTAAGACTGTTAATAAAAATTTTTGGATTAATTGGTATCATAAATTTTATATAATTTTCAACTATAAAACTTATATCTTTCCAAACTAATAACTGTATATTGTCAACAACTATTAGTTTTTCATCTTGTAAATTTGTAACATTTTGGTTATTTTTTGTAAGATACTCACCACAAATTTTACAGTAATATCTATCATTTTCTAAATATCCATATTTATCTAAAAACTCTGTTCTTGTTTCTAAATATTTTTTATTTAAATCGTTATTCTTACATTCATAAAGTTGTATATCTATTTTTGCTTGATCCAACGAATGTATACAAAACCCTTCAGGTGGGTCCGTATCTTTTATTTCATAAACAGCATTTTTTAGATCTGTAATAGAAACAGCTTTAACCAAATTTGACCATTTTATTTTTTCTGGTGAAACTTGTGTTTGAATAAAAACTTTACGTTTAACCTCAATTTTATTTTTACTTTTATTGAAAAGATCTAATTTATTTTTATAATCTATATCATTTATTCCTTTTGAAATTCCTAATTTAAATAAATCTTGTATATTATAAAATTGTACTAAATTCAAAATTTCAAGTATATTATTTATTTGAACACCTGTAATATTAAAAAAAACATCACTCTCTATACTTTTTTTCTCAGCTTTTACTTTCTCATCTTTTACTTTTTTATCTATTACTTTTTCAGCTTTTATTTTATTTCCAATTATAAAAGTAAAATTATGGTAATTATAATTTGATATATATAAATAATTATTAATACAATCTTTAATTTTTGTTAATAAGTTTTTATTTTTTTCATTTGAAAAGTTATTACTTGATTCGTTACTAGATGAATTATTTTTTTCAAAATAAACATATTCTTCGATACCTTGTAATTTTAAACTGTCTTGTAAATTGAAATTATACTTATTCATTACATCTCTATTAATAACATTTTTTGAATATAACCCAGATGTAATACAATCTTTATCTGTTATCATATTCAAAAAATTAAACTCATATAAATTATAATATTGGAAAAACTTTTTAGGAAAGTACAACCCACAAACACCAAATTTTTTATTACTTGGTAGACTTATAATTTTACCTTTATAAAGTGCATTAATTTTATAATCTAGCTGTAACATTATACCTTTTTCATCAACAATAGGAACGCAAAAATTAATAATATCTTTTAACATAATGTTTTCAATATTCGAATCTGTTAAGGAGTAAATATGTTTATAATAATCTAAAAAATTCTGTAAATGATATTTTTCAATTTTTGATTCATCTACTAAATTTTGATATTGTAGTTCTAATGAATTTTTATTTTCATTTTGTTCTTCTTCTACATCAAAAATAACAATTTCCATTATAAGTTAAAGTATATATATACATAATTTTTATAAGTATGATAAAAAAAGAAGAGAGGCTGGAAAAAGAGTAAGAGATGAAAGGGAGGAATAAAAGGGAGGAATAAAAGGGAGGAATAAAAGGGAGGTAAGAATAAAGAGTAAAATGGAATAAGATTAAAAGGGAGGAATAAAAGGGAGGTAAAAGTAAAGAGTAAAGGGATGTGAGTAAAAAGGGAAGAGTAAAAAAAAGATAAAAAAGTATTGGACTTTTACCATAACTTATAAATATTATTTACATTAAAAACATATATATAAAAATGGCTTCAAGTGATAAGAAAGCAGATAAAAAAACAATTCATGATTATGAAATTTATGGCTCTTTTTTTATAGATACCTTTTATAATTCATTATATAGTTATGCAAAGACTGCAAAAAAAGAAGGTAAGTATAATACTGTAACTGATGCATATACAATTATAACAAAAAACTGGATTAGTTCTTTAGATAAATCATTACCTAATAATTTCTTACCTAAAGAATTTGATAAACTTCTTGAAAAATTTGCTTTATGGATTGCTGAACATAAATGTTTAACAGCTGTACCAACAATGGAAATTTTTAAAAGTGTTGTTTTTTCTTTTATTCCATCTGAATATACTAACGAACTTAATGATAAACATATTTTAACATCAATCAAAGAAATCGTTTTTGATATTGCGGTTTCTTTAGCAAGTTTTGTTTTAAACGAATTTAAAAATAATATTATCGACAGACATAACGATTATGAAACTAATTACATTATTATGAAAGAAAAAGTATTAACCATTCAATACATTATAAGAGAAAAATGGATATTAAAATTTATTGGTAATATCAACAATCAAAAAGTTGACAAACTACAAATTAATGAAATGACAACAAAATACAAAAGGTTAGAATCTGATTTTTTAGAACTTAATGAACTTTATGAAAAAAAAATGCAAGAAATTAAAACTATAACTGAACAATATACACGAGCTATAGAAATAGTTGAGAAACTAAAAAATAAGGTTATCTTAGATTCAAAAAATATAAATATGTTAAAAGAAGAAAATACAAAATTAAAATATCAACTTGAAAAAAATACCCAACATGATCCGGAGCCTGAATATAGTGAAACTCGTGACCAAATAAGTGAAATGTATAATAATGATAATGAAATAGAAATTATACCTATTGAAGTACCTGAAGTAAAAAATACCAGAAAGAAAAAAGTAGTATTCAATTATGACGATGAATAAAAAACAAAAAATATTTTTTTTTGATATGAGTGTATGTATATGTTTAACTTAGATGAAAAATTTAAAGAAACACCTGTAAATATAACAGGTGGTAGCGATAAAATAGATAGTACTGAAAATATAGATTTAAAATATAATTTTACAACAAATTATTCATTATTAAAATTAGGAGACTATATAAGAATTCAAACTACCGATAAAATTATACATAATGGTGGACGAATAAAAGAAATTACTGATAGTTATATATCTGTGTTTATTAATAGTAGATATAACACACGTGAAAAAACTATAGAAAAATACAAAAAACAAAATATCAAAGGAATTTATATTTTAAAATCTCAAGCTAAAATTAAACCTGTACAAACTCCTTCTATACAAACTCCTTCTATACAAACTCCTTCTATACAAACCACTCAACCGCTTCAAACCACTCAACCGCTTCAAACTCAACATACTCAAC
>JACCDW010451565.1_pt1 | contig 13961 bp, 11 predicted proteins | sample 7449781 | NCBI WGS metagenome assembly JACCDW01 (sample SAMN15323449, study PRJNA562643) | freshwater metagenome | isolation source: river surface water | place: USA:Blue River Watershed | collected 2017-08-18 | reverse complement strand
TTTTTTTGTTTGAATTATATATTTAAAATTTACATATTTTATTTTTATTTTTTATTTACATAATTTGTTTTTTTCTGTTTTCTACAAATGCATCTACCATTATAGATTTAAAATTATCATATATTTCATCAATTTCTTCGAATTGAGCAATTGCATCATTAATTTTTTTAATATCAATATTCATTTTTACATTAATCATTTTTTCAAATTGTTTAATATTTCTTAAAGATTCCTCGACCTTCTCCTGAAAGAATTCAAATCCCTGAATCATATTTTCAATATTACTATAATAATTATATCTATCGGAACTTAATTTTTGTTCTTGTTTTATATTAATAAAGAAGTCAATATTTTCTTTAATGCAAAATGAATTAATATGACTTAATAATATTTTATTTTGTTTTTCACTGAAATCAATAAATTTATTGCAAATTTTTTCTTCTTGTTTTAATTTATTATTTATAGATTCAATTCTAGCATTAGAATAATTAGGTTGTTCTTTTTTTGCGATTTTTTTTTGAGGTTTAATATTATTATTATTTGAAGAAATTGGTTCTTCAATTTGCTTTTTAGACATAGAGCGAGTAACGACTGGCATTTTAAATAGAGTAATTAGAGTAAATAGCGTAAGAGCAAATAGAGCAGTTAATAAACTTTTAATAGTCGGTTGGGAATAAATAATTATTATTTAATAATTATTTATATTATAAGAAAGGGGTGGGGGATTATAATTTAATTTATAAAAAGTATTTCAATTTTTTATATACATAATATAATTATGTATATAAAAAAAATATATCGGTATTTTATCGATATCAATTTTTTGCATATTAAATCAAAGATTTATTATATATTTATTTTAATAATAATCAAACAAAAAAAAGAGGGTTAGGGTTTTTGTTTTTTTTGTTTTTGTTTTTGTTTTTTCTTTTTTATTTTTGTTTTTTTCTTTTTCTTTTTTATTTTTGAATTTTATTTTGTTTTATATTATTTTTTAATAATAGGGAAATCAGTAATAAATCGTTTATGCATTTCAGGGAAGTCTTCTTTTAATAAATTAAAAATTTCGCATAAAGTATAAAATATATTATTTGCACATGCTTTTAATTCATTAGGAATTACATTATTTTTTAAACGATAGTCAACATACCATTTTAATTCAGGAACTAATTTATTATATTCTTCAATAATTGGCTCATCGTGACCTTTATTTTTAATTTGAATATATTTAATTGTTAATTTTAAACTGGTTACAGTTGTATTTAATGACATAATTCTATAACGTATTTTATCGTTTTCCATTTCAAGTTTATAAGTTTCTTCAGTTTTTTGTGATTTTGTTTGTTTTTTTGGTTTTGTTTGAACTTTGGGTTCAATATTTTCTACTTTCTTAGACATAGAGCGAGTAGTAACAGGCATTTTAAATAGAGTAAATAGCGTAAGAGCAAATCGAGCAGTTAATAACTTTTAATAGTTGGTTGGGAATAAATAATTATTATTTAATAATTATTTATATTATAAGAAAGGGGTGGGGGATTATAATTTAATTTATAAAAAGTATTTCAATTTTTTATATACATAATATAATTATGCATATAAAAAAATATATCGGTATTTTACCGATATCAATTTTTTATATAGAAAACTTTTAGTTTTTTATTATAATAATCAAACAAAAAAAGGGTTAGGGTTTTTGCTTTTTTTGTTTTTGCTTTTTTTTATTCTATTATAAGATTTATCCCAATTCTAGAAATTATTCGAATAATCTACTTTCTAGTATTGGTATAGAAAAATAACCATATCATACCAAAATATATATTATATATATTTATAATCTTATTGTTTCATATATTATAAAACCTAATATAATGCAAATATATAATACTCGTTCAATATACAAAGTATTATGTAATAAATTGTTTCTTTCAATTAGATTTTTTAATTCATTATTTGTTATATTATATACTTGTTCCTTATCTTCTAACTCTTTTTTTATATCAACTGAATATTTTTCAAGGTCCGTTCTTGTATATTCCAAAATTTCAACTTTATTTTTCAAGTATTGATTTTCTTTTTGTAATTTTTCTTTTTCTGTAATTTCTGTTAATAATTGTTCGCTAAATTTCTTTCCTATATTTTCTAGTCGTATCATTTCTTTTTCAATTTCTTTTATAAAATTATCATTATCTTTTTTTAATTTATTACACTCAATATATTTTTCGGTTGTATCTGCTAATTCATCTTGAATATCATTAATTTCATTCTCAAGTTTTATACATCTTTTATTTATTTTTTCATGTTCTTTCTTTAAGTTATTATATAATGTAATATTATTTAATAATGAATATACTTTTTCTTTCGGTAATAATTGCATATAACTGACATATATTTCTGGTAAAATAACAGGTTGCATATTTTCTTGTAAAATTTCTTCTAATCTATCTATCCCTTCTGGTGGAGATGCCCCATAAGATACTGGTCTATTTAATTGTGCGCTACCCCTGTAAGAATCCCATGATATTGAACATAAAAGTTTTTCTTCATTTCCTACTATAGAAATGCATTCTATATAAATACCAACACTGCCACTTGAAGTACGACGATATTTAAAATATATATTTTTATTTGTATAAAATACGCAATTGAAATAATTGCCATGTCCTTGAGCTACAGCAAATGTTAAAATATCATCTCCATCATATATTTTAATATCTAATTTTTTTAGTATTTCTATTAGGTTTTCCATACTATGGCTTTTTAATGATTTAAATGCAGTATTTCTACAATCAACATTAAATTTTTTCTTTGCTAATTCAATTAAATATTCATCATTAAATATATTTTCATGTTCAGATTCAAAAGTTGTATTTATATTTGCATAAAGCATATTTTTTTCTTCATTTAATTTTTTTGAAATTAAATCTTCAATATTTGACATAAGAGAATTCATTTTAAATAGAGTAATAAAATAAATAGCGTAAGAATGTTTAATAACTTTTAATAGAGAGTGGTAATAAATAATTATTAAATAATAATTATTTATATAATAAGAAAGGGGTGGGGGATTATAATTTAATTTATAAAAAGTATTTCAATTTTTTATGTTTTCAACGAAAAATGAACAATATCATTAACTGCACTTTCTTCCGGCGTTAAAAAATAAACTTTCCCATCCCTTTGTATTTCATTAAAATATCTCATCAATATTTCCAATATAACACACAATCCAAAATGCAATATTTCTGTCGAGTCATCATACATTGGTGTTGTAAAAAGAACATTTATTAATTTTATAACATCTGCCTTACCTGTACTATCTCCACATCGAGCACCACTATTATTACGCGCCTGTCTTACATCCTTAATCTTAAAAAACATTTCTTTATCCTTAAACATATTTATAAATCCAACTATAATATTTATTTTATCGTCATCAATTGTATATTTATCCAACTCTTTTTCAAACAAACGATAATCTTCAGGTTCTCCTTCATTCCAAATACCATCCATTATTTCTTCATCTGCTTCCGGTTTTATAAATAGTTTCCATCCATTTCCCTTATTCAATATAAATGCAGTTTTTTCCGCATTTTCCATTTTTCGATATTCAAAATACATTTTTATTATTTCCAATATTTTCTGTTTTGTTTCATCTTTTTCTATTTTGTTTGAATTTGTAATATATAATTCATTTAATAAAACCATTTTATCTGGCAATAATAACATATCTAACATATGTTCCACCATATATTTTTCTATTTTATCTCTAGGAATATCATAAGTCATTTCAATATGTTCTATTACATGGTTTGCATGTTTATATCTATTTTTTTCACCACTTCCTATTTTAATTTTTGTTTCTGAAAATGTTGTATCAAAATTCTCTTTAAATTTGGCCATTAAACTATCATAAGTATTTGAAGTTGTCTGATTTTCTGGCACTTTATTTTCTACAACAGGTTTTTCTTTTTTCGGTTTTTTATTTTTTTCTTTTTTAGGTTTATTTTCATTTTCTGGTTCTTCGTCGGAGTCTACTTTTTCTTTTTGTTTTTCGGGTTCTGAAATATTTTTAGTTCCTTCAACAAATTGATTTAATTGCTGTTTCGCCCCTTCTTTGGATATTTCTTTTGATAATTCTAAATCATATGAATCTCTTTTATAATCAACTGGGATCATTCTTTCAAACAAAGATGCATTTTCATCTGTAATTTCGATAGGTTGAAATACATAATAATCCTTTCTATTTATTAATCGCCCCATTCTGCCATATTTATCTACCAAATATTCATTTTTATTATTTACAAATTGGGTTAATGCATAATATATTTGATCTATTGGGTATTGTTTGACAATATTAATTGCATTTATTAAAGAATCGCGTTTATAAAAAGTGTGTTCTTTATATAAATCGCGGATTTTGGAAGATATACGATCATTATTAATTTTCACATAATCTATATTATATGTATCACTAGATGTATCCTCTTTTTTAATTTCAGCAGTCGGATTACATTTATAAAGACAATTATCCATATAATCGCATAAATCCGTGAAAGGTCTATCGCCAAACTGAAAATCGACGACTTTTCCACTGGATAAATTAATTTTTACATTTTGATTTTCCACTAATTTCGTAAAATTTTCAATTGAAAAATTTGTTTGACCAATATTCAATAAACAGTCCACCGAATTTTCTTTTAATAATCTGGTTATTTTTCCTATTTGTACTGCCTTCTTTTCGGCCAAACGATATAAATATAAATCTGCCGCCTCTTCATCAGATGTTTCTAAAATAGTTGAATGTAAATAAATTTCCACATTTCTTTCTTCAAATGGCAATCCACAATGACTTAAATTTCTAACACCGCGACCAATAATTTGCTCAATACGATTCATATTATACCATGGTTCCAATATATGGACTTGGCGAATATTTTTGAAATCTAAACCTTCTGATCCGGCTTTGGATATAATTACCACTTTTACATTTTGACCATATTTGTTTTCCGAATCAGTAACATATTTAATATCGTTTGTATTTGCAGGTGAAATAGATTTATCACCTGTTATCATAATATATCTTGCCGGATGAAATTGTTCGCCGTTTGCTACACATTCGCTACGAGTTTTAAATGAAAAGGCATCTACAGTTTCCTGTTTGTTATTTTTAAAGAGAGGTTTATTATATTGAGGATTGGAACAATATCTGGAAATTCCCATTTCTTCCAATGCCAATGCAATAGGAATAACCCCACCATCAATAAATTGCGAATAAATTAATACGATTCCTTTAGAATTGCGAATACTATTACAAATATTGGCGATTTTTGCACTATATTTATGAATATGTTCTTGTTTGAATATAGGTCCATATTTTTTCAAAATAGATGGAATATACTCAAAATTGAATCGATTTGGCAATGGTTTATTTGTCTCTTCCCATTTAATAGTTGCCTTTAATCCATTTGTTCCAATCGACGAGGATAACACTTGTGTTATTTGGTTTATTTCATTTTCATTCGTTGTTTGATTTGTATTTTTGGCAATTACTGTATCTAAATCGAAAGAGGGATATACCATATTTAATAACATTAATGGGTCCTGTAAAAGTGTATAACCAAAAGATTCCATATTTTCAAAACTGGGCATTTCGCGCATATCCCCATAAGCATTATACGTATTATATGATTTATTACGCATATTCTCGATCATTGCTGAATATGATTTTGATTGATAATCGCCCGTCTTATTTAAATATACATTTAAATACTTAATGGGATTATCGATTTGTTTATTGTTCATTTGAACATTGGGGTATTTTATAGATTTTAATGTATTTTCTGGTTGAAATAAATCGGGATATATTCTGAAAGGAAAACTATAGGGGTTTTCGCCGCGAACATACGAAATATAACCCGTTAATTTGCGTTGTAATAAAGATTTTCCGTCTTCTTTTATTGTTCCGTCTGGCATAGTTTTTTCGGAAACAAATTCGCCATCTTTTGTAAAAACATCCGATATATCAATAATAGAACGTTTATCATTAAGATTAAGAAGATTAGCAAGCCATATTATTTCTTTATATGAATTATACATTGGCGTTGCCGATAAAAATACAAAACGCAATCCCTCCGCATGCTTTGCCAATTTCATTAAAAGAATGGCCACTTTTTTATTTTTATTTTCATCCGTTAAACGGATATTGTGAATTTCATCAATTATTATTAAACGATTATTAAAATGCTGTTTGATTTTGCGAATTTCTATATTTTGTTTTTCCTTTTCTGTATAATTGGAATCGCTAACTTTTATTGTATCCATAATATAATTTGCCAATTGACCATACCCCATAAATTGGTAATATGTATTTATAATTTTATTTATTTGTGATGTGATTTTTTCTTTGGGAATTCCTTTTATATTTGTAGGATTTATTTCTTTTAAAAGGGAATTTCCAACGCATGTATCGAGTGCCCATAAATCATCGGACGAATTTTCCATTTCGCCGGTTTTTTGCGATTGCGATATTTTTCTCAATTTACGTTCATCGAATAATTGCATGCGAAAATTGGCCTGTACGTTAGGAGATGCTACCACCAAAATACGTTGTTTTAAACCTATTTGTTTCATATATGCTCTCATTTCTTCTGCAATTCCAATAGAACTACATGTTTTACCAGTACCTAGAGCATGATATAATAATAAACTATTATATGGGGTTTGAAATGATAGGAAATTTTTCACGAATAATTGATGCGGAAGTAATTCGAATTCGGCTCCACATAATATTTCGGCCTGTTTTTTAACGTCATAAACAGTTCCATCGTATTGAGTATTAAAAAATTCGCGTTTTTTTGTTACTTTAACATTAAAATTGGGGTCATTTAATGTAGGATATAAAAAATCATATGTTTTATCGGGAGCAGTTTTTTCCGAATTATATTCGGCAATTTCACGGGCATTTATTTTGTCATTATTTATGGGACCAATTGCTTGCAATTCTTTTTCAATATTCATTCCATCATCACGGATTTCTTCATCTCCAGGAATTAGATTGTCTTGTTCATAATCATTTATAATATTGGGTATAGGATTTTCTTCGGTAATATTTTCCACATTTTGTTCTTCATTCATTTTTGATTTTTGAATAGACATTGATTTTATACTTTGTCCAGCAGGTCTTCCGCGTTTTTTTGTTTTTGTTTGAGTTTGTGATTCTGATATAGAAATTATTTTTTCGGGAGAAAGAATTTTTTCTGTTTTTTTATTTGCATTTTTATTTGGAATAATATGACATAAATTAGTGGAGGCATTATATCTATAACCATTTGGACATTTGCGACGACCTTCTCTAGGTTCAACTGTTTCCGGCATGATTTTATTTTTTTTATTTATTATAGTTTCTTGTTCGGGTTCAACAATAGGAGTCGGGTTTGGTTCAGGTTCTGGTTCGGGTTCAACAATAGGCGTTAATTCTGGTTCAGGTTCAGGTTCGGGTTCAACAATAGGCGTTAATTCTGGTTCAAGTTCAAGTTCGGGTTCTATAATAGGCGTTATTTCGGGTTCTATAATAGGCGTTATTTCGGGTGCAGGCGTCTGATTAACAATAACCAATTTTTTTGTTTTTTTTAATTCGTTTTTTTCTTTATATGCATTCTTTTGTTTCATATTTTGCTCTTTAATTTTTTCACCAATTTCTTCGCATTCTCCAGTTTTCGGATTTTTTCTTTGTCCTTTTGGACAACGACCTCCGCCATTATTCCATAATTTTATAGTTTTATTATTGCGAAACATATGTAATATTATTCTTTTATATAATAACTACATATTTTTCATTTCATATCAACCTTATAATTACAAAAACAAATAACCATATAATTTAAGAAGAATGTATTTTATATTTTGTTAAACATTTATTTATATTTATTATCATGCGTTTTTTTTCTAAATTATATTCTCGAATTGATTTTAAACAATCATCTATAGTTTTCCATTCCATTTTACTCACCTCAAACCCATCATATTTTACTGGACTAATTGAATTTATATAAGGCATATTCATTAAATAATATTTATGTTTATATGACTTATAATTTGACCCGGTAAAAATCTCCTCGAATGGCAATATATTTTCAACTAATGTCAATTGGGAAATATTATATCCAGTTTCCTCACAAAATTCACGTATAGCACAATCATAATCCTTTTCTTGATAATTTCGCCTACCTTTTGGGAATCCCCACTCTGGTTCCTCCCATATTTCATATTTATTGCTCTCTTCTATTAATGAATTTAATGTATAAAAATCATCTGTACCCGAATCTTTACTCCAATTTTCTCCCGATAATCTTGCTAGAGATATATCGGATGACATAAATCCTCGTCTATTAGATATTCCATTATATAATGCCAAATACTTATCCCTAGATGTCGATTCCTCGCCTTTATATTTATTTGGAATTGGACCTTTATTCCATATTTTTTTCCACAATTTATCAAAATTTCCCTCTTTTAGCAATTCTTTTTCCTCTATAGTCATTTGCTTTAGCATATTTAAAATATAATATTTATTTTGCACCAAATATTTTCCCCTCATAAAATCATTATATCCTAATGTATTTCTACGGCGTATCATTAAAAATTCGATTTCATTTTGGGGATTATAGCGGAAGGCAATTACTCCAAAACTTGTAATCGGAATTTTACACTGGTTATAAATGTGACCCGGTTTACCACAATTGTTGCAATATGTATCGTTCATTATTTACAAAAATATATTTTTTTTATATTTATATTCTAAGAATATATCAGAATAGTTTTATATAGTTTTAACAAATGGTTTATGATCCTGATATTTGGGGACCACACTATTGGTTTTTTCTTTTTACAATAGCACAAACGTATCCAAAAACTCCGAATGCAGTGACGAAGCGAAAATATTATGATTTTGTGATGAACATGCCATTATTTATTCCTGACCCGGAAATTGGAAATCGATTTGCTAATATGTTGGATAAATATCCTGTTACACCATATTTAGATTCGCGAGATTCATTTATTAAATGGGTGCATTTTATTCATAATAAGATTAATTATATGTTGGGTAAGGAGGAAATTACTCTTTTGGAAAGTTTAGAAAAATATAAGGCACTTTATAGATCAAAACCCGTATATTTATCGTATAAGATGAATATTAAGGTGCAATATGTGCATATCGTTTTGATTTTGGCATGTTTATTTTTGATTTATGTTTATTCATAAAGAGAGAAGATGGGATTATTTAATTATTATTTATAATAATAAATAATAATATTTATTGATTTGGTATAAAAATTTTTAATACTCCTGAATTACCAGTTCCAGGAGTTGGCCATGCAGTATTTCCACCTCCACCAATTGTTTGTGCAGTTATTGTTGTACTTCCAACATATACAGAAGTTGCTTTTCCACCTCCACTACATGTTATTGAGCCAATATTAGTAGTTGATCCAGTAATAGCATTTTGTGGATTAATAAATGTAAAACTACTAGCATTTGATGTACTTCCACCATTATATATAATACTTCCTCCATTTGAACCATTTATTGCAATTCCAGTAGTACTTCCATTTGTTATAATACTTCCTCCATTTCCTCCATATGCTGTCCATGAAGAAGAACTTCCCATTTGTCCAATATTTCCTCCATTGCATGTAACTCCATTAAATGATGTATTTCCACCATTAGATATTCCTTTTACCAAATTATATGTTCCTTTTAAAACATTAAATGATGGATCATAATATACACCACCTCCACCTCCACCTCCTGACGTATAATTTTGTAATACAGCTCCAGCTCCACCAGCTCCACACATAAATACTTCACAAACAATATTTTTATTAAAAGTTATATTTACATTTTGATTTATTGTAAGTAATGTACCATTATTTATTGTACTTTTCGTTACATTTGATATATTTGATATAACAAATAATGGTGGATTTGCTTTTTTCCCAAAAATTCTACAACTACTATTTAATGTTGTTAATGCCATACTTAATTTATCTAAATATATTATTATTTTATATATTTCTCTCATATAATAATATATAAATGCGTTTTGAACTCGTAATATTTCTTATTGCCGGTGTCATTATGGCCAACATTTATACCGACGGCAAATTTATAAAACGTCTTTATTCCTATAAAAAATATTATCAAATGGCCGGTATCGCGTTCGGCGCCTTAATGCTTTATTATTTATTTAGAAGAAATCCTGCACATGCTAAACAAATCATTGCCGGGACAAACGAATATATTAAATATCTTCCCGTGGACAGAAATACAACCAGTTTTTTAACTCCCATTCTCGATTTCACTAAAAATTCCTCCTATGTTTCCGCCCAAGACACCTATGGCGGATACAATAATCCCATTATTCCCATGGCGCCCTCCGGGCGCGAAGAGCGCATTCTTCATTCCGGCAAAAATTCCACAAAACGTTCCGTAAGTGAAACCAAAAAGAAATTCGTCGCCGCAAGACAAGATTGGAAATGCGAAAATTGCCAGCGCAAATTACCTGCATGGTTTGAGGTGGATCACAAAGTCCGATTAGAATATGGCGGAAGTAATCACGTGGATAATTTAAGAGCATTATGTCGCGATTGCCACGGAGAAAAAACGGCAATTGAAAATTTGTAAAAATAACCCGAAAACGTCAAAAAATTGAAGTCGAACAAATTAATTATTATACATTATTATTAATAATAATAATTAATTGCAATATTTACTCTTTACACTTTACACTTTACACTTTACACTTTACACTTTATTCTTTATCTATAAAATGAATAACAATATTACTTTTACTCTTAAGAAACAATCTTATATTAACTTAATAATTAATTTCAACGTGTTAGAAACAGAAATAATATATAGTATTGGTTTTTATCCTGAAAGTTATTCTTATTCATTTATGAGAGGAAAAACGAATATTTCAGAAAATGAATTCATAAACTTTGATTGGAATACAGATTGGATGTTATCAAGTGCAAATGATGATGGCAATGAATCGCGCATAAAATATATAGCTTCAAACAATTTATTAACTATGAATATTATACCTAATAATGGTACCGGAAGTTCTATTAAAATACCGGCCACTGAATATATAAGAAAAAATATGGAAGAAATTATTATTACACTTTTGAATGCTAGAGAATAAACCAACAAAAAAAACAAATTAAATAAACAAATAAACAAATAAACAAATAAACAAATAAACAAATAAACAAATAAACAAATAAACAAATAAACAAATAAACAAATAAACAAATTAAACAAAAAAAACAAATTAAACAAAAAAAACAAATTAAACAAAAAAAACAAATTAAATAAAAATAAAAATTACACAAACAAACAAAATATTCATATTACCATAAAAAATATATTTTCATTTATATATTATATATAATATATTATATAAACCAATTTTTTATCAATGAGTCAAACAAATATTCCTGCAATAAATCCATCCTCTTTTTTTGATAAAGCAAAACTTTTTTTGGAAAGGCGGGCACAAATTGATATTAGCGATTCTGTTACAATAAATAATTTAAAAGTTCAATTGATTAAAAATGCCACCATGTTTGGTTTTGTATTAATATCCTGTATTTTCATTTTCTTCGCCATAACTGATCCCAAAGTTTTAACCAAACGCGCCCTATTTTATATTTTCGTCATTTTATTTCCCCTCTTATTTGGCACTTATTTTACATCGACCATGTTTGAAACCGGCGATAAATCCTCGCCGATGAAAATGATTTATATGGCCGGTGGATTATTTGCAATATCCATTTTGGGTTACTATTATTCGAAAGCCAATAAATCGTCGCTCCTATTTATGAATTCCATTATGTTTATATTGGTGGGAATTATAATTATAATAGGATTGGCAATTTTTTACTACATTTTTAGTAATTATTTGAAAAAACAAACCGGTGGGTTAGGATTCCTCATTAATTTCATTTTTTATATTCCTTGTATGTTTTCCGACTTTGTATCTTATGTGAAAAAGGAAGTCGGATTAACGCCCAATAATGTATTCATTATGTTCATTTTGGAAATATTGCTAATATTATTGTACCTTTTCATTCCGAAATTAATAGGAAAAATCGTGAGAAATAATAATAATTTAATTATGAACGAACCCATATATTTAAATCAAACAAAAACCATTGCTCAAAGTGATTTATTTATTGTGAAGAAAGACCCCACTGGCAAAAAAGTAAATCCGGATGACAATACCAACGTAACTTACCGAGATAGTAATTATTCGATTTCTTTTTGGGTATATGTAAATACAAACGGCGCTTCATCTGAGCATTATGTGAATGAGAGAACGATTTTTGATTATGCGGGTGGTAGACCACGATTGGTATATTTATCAGATGGAAATTTAAACGTAGATAAATTTAGAGTATATTTTACAAATGCTCACAATCCCCCAGAAGAAGGAGACAGTTATACAATTACCGCACCAACACAAAAATGGAATAATTTCGTATTTAATTATCGCGATGGCGTTGCTGATTTATTTATTAATGGTGTTTTAGAGAGAACTTTTGAATTTAAAAATGGATTAATGCCGAAAAAGGGGTCATTAATAGATAATATTACTGTGGGTGATGAAAATGGAATAAATGGTGCTATATGTAACGTGTGCTACTTCCCATATGTTCTTAATTCTTTTGATATAACGAGAACCTATAATTTATTGAGAAAGAAAAATCCTCCGGTATTCATGCAATAAATAATTTATTTGTAGAATATATAAAGTTATAAATATGAACGTAACAGTTATTGCTTTAGGCGTTGTAGTAATTGTATTGCTATATTTTTTATTCAAAATGTTTTATAAACAGGTCGCCGGAATTGATAAAAAATATTTGAAAGACGGTTCCACATCAATTGATAGATCAAAAATAAATAATAACAAATCAACTCGTTATAATTATTCTACATGGGTTTATGTAAATACATGGACTAGTAACGAAAAAACTTTAATATCAAAAGGTGACGTTAATTCACCAGAATTTAGATTATACTTAGATGATTCTTCTCCAAAATTAAAATGTTCTATTGCAACAAGTTCTGGTGGAAGTGAACCGGTTATTCAAATTACTGATAATTTTCCTGTTCAAAAATGGGTATATGTTATTGTAAGTGTCGATAATCAAATCGTGGATTGCTATCTTGATGGTAAATTAGTTCTCTCTAAGAAATTAACTGGAACATTAATTACACCTTTAGATTCAAATATAACTCTCGGTCAAGATACAAATAAACCAGATATTTATTTAGTTTCTCCCAAAAGAGAACCTACACCTATGGATCCTCAAACTGCCTGGAATAATTATTTAATGGGCAACGGTATGGGAACTACAAATTCCAATATCAAAATGTCTTACCTCCAAGACAATGTCGAAAAGAAATATATTTCTATTCCCGTATGAACACCAGAAAAAAACTATAATATTATGATATAGTATAATATTATAAATGGAAACTGCCAAAGAAACAATACAAAGTATAGGAGATAAAATACCGGAAATTACTGTGCCCGATGCTTCGGCGATTAAAGAAACAGCCAGTAAAGGTTTAGAAACTGTTACTTCCGGAATTACATCCGTGAAAGATAGTGTTGCCAATACCATATCGGAATTTTCATCAAAAGATGCTATCGATTCTAGTCAATCATTTTTAACTTCGAATGGTTTAATTGCCAAATTCGTGTTTTTGTTATTCATTGTGATTGTCTTTTTATTTTTAATGAATTTAGGAATTTCTTTGATTAGTTATTTTTCTCAACCATCTAAGAATCCCTATGTTTTAGCCGGTATGGTTCCCGGAAATTCCAATATAACTGTTCCTCAAGATCCATCTAATCCGGATTCAGTTACGGTTTTACGTTCAAATAA
>JACCDW011680440.1_pt1 | contig 13963 bp, 13 predicted proteins | sample 7449781 | NCBI WGS metagenome assembly JACCDW01 (sample SAMN15323449, study PRJNA562643) | freshwater metagenome | isolation source: river surface water | place: USA:Blue River Watershed | collected 2017-08-18 | reverse complement strand
TCAATAGATTTTTGCGCGAGTATCATGAAGAAAATCGGCAAAAAGAAACTTTTTATCTTATTTAGATTCATATCATATTTGTGATTACACCAATATTCAAATATAAAAATGCCAAGTTTCTTATTTCCTCTTGAAAATTTATTTTCCGGAAAACTCAGTAGAAATCACATTGAAAACAAGTTTTCAATATTGGAGATTTATCTCCAATGTGATTTCAATGTGCATGTATTGGTATAGGTGGAGGTAGTATAGATTCATCATCATCTACTTCCTCTTCTTCTTCCCATTCCTCTACAGTATTATTAAGATAAGGAGATTGGTAAACAGGTACTGCATCATCATTATCGCTACTTGGTTTATAATCTACAGGTTCTGTAATCCATTTAATATTTTCTCTACAAAGAGGACAGTTATTATTATTCACTAACCATTTACGAATACACTCTACATCATATAAATGAAAACAAGACAGTATACAAGCATTGTGTATTGTCAGGGGTTCAAATGTAATAGGACAGACAGCTTCACTTTGTAAAGCATTCTCTACAATCATTTTAACCATATCTTTGGGCATTCTGGATTTGTATTTTGAAGGCACTATTTCTTCTTTGATTTCTTTCAAACTCTCTATAAAATCATTCGCTACATCAAAGTCATCATCATAAACTTTTTTATAAAGATAAATATAAAGTAAGAGATTTAAATCAAAAAAACCAATAGTACCTCTTTGTCCTTCAAGTAAACTATATTGACAGATTAAGTTATTTTGGGAAGAAGGACGTTGATTTACATTGATTTGCTCTAATATCTTTTTGAAGAGATTTATATTATCATACATTTCTGACTTTCCTAACTTAGTTAAAAGATCATCTAAATCATAGTTATGCCATGTTTGCTCATCTGTTGTATTTAAAAATCGTAACTTTATTGTTATTTTTCTTTGAGAATTATTAATATATGCATATTTTGAGACATTAAATCTTTTTACTGGAGATTCATTAAAAGGTTTTACTTGAAAGTTTGGATGATTAAGATTAATACTTGAAACAATTATTTTTTCATCGGCAGTATTTTCTTGTTTCTCTTTTACTTCTTTTTTTACTATTTCTTCTTCCTCTTCATCATCACTCTCAATAAGAAGTTGTCCTCCTCTTAAAACATCACCTCTCCAATCACGGAAGCTTACTATATCAATATAATTACGAAATGGAGAGTCTTCAGGATTTCTCTCAACAAAGAAACAACATCCAGGTATCGATCTGAAAGAAGAAGATATTGTTACAACAACAAAGTTATTAGGGTCATATTTAGGGGGCAATAAATGAAACTTCTCTGGTGTGTAGTATACCCATGCTCGCTGTGATAAGAGTCTTACTTGTTTCCATGTTGTATGTTCATCTTGCTCAGAGAGTTTACTTGGTGTATTAAAGGTAATACGAGAGATTGGTCTTTCAAAATCATAATTATACTCTACTTTAATTGTATCTTCAACCCATAAGTTACACTCTCGTAGATGTATATATTCTCCTTCTGGAATGTAAATCATTTGACCATGAAGAACAACTGGAATCCAACCTTCTTTATTCAATGGATGTTTCTCTGATATGCGAAATCGTTGTACAAGTTCTTTCTCAGTATTAGAGTTCTGATCCATCATATCGTTAATATCGCACTTACCCCATTCTAACTTTCCTTCACTTCGCAATGTCCAATAGTCATAGTTTTGTTTGGCAACTGTAATGATTTGTTGACAGACTAAACTTAAATCTCTCTCAATAATTCTAACACGTTCACTTCTATAGCGGATCATAACTTGAATGGACTCTGGCAGATTTGAAATCAATGTTGTATCTTTCATCAGTTCTTTCGCGACTATATGGGTGTACTCTTCATATTTGTAAAATAAGACAGGATTGTAGCAATAAATAATAATATCTGCCATGACATTAATGACAGCATGGCTAACGCAAAGTTCTTTCTCGTTATCCAAGGGATTTTTCTCTTTATCGTCATCAAAATACAATCTCAATAAATAAATGATTGATAATCTGTCAAGGCTATCAAACTCCATCTCTAATTTTCCTTTGGGTATTCTTTTAGACCCGGGAGACTTAGCCGCCTCCATTTTTTCGCATACACTCGTATCATAAAAAGTTTTCAATGACGGAAAATACGTCATAATCCAACTTCTCAAAAAATCGCGGGGCGCGCTAAGCGCCGTTTAGAAACTCTTATCTTCTATGACGTTTACGCGTCTTGCCACCCTCCATTCGTCTCACTAATGGTTTCATATTTTCTTTTTCCATGTCTTCCAATGCTGTACATATATCTATCATAAACTCTTCTACTAAATCCATCATATAGTCTATATCCTCAATCACCCTTTCTGCATCAAAGGGTTTTGATGTTTCAGATGGTGTCATATTTTCTAATATCTTGCCCATCAACAAAAGAAAACTTTGTTCTGTATATCCTAAATCTCCTCCACGTTGAACTTTAGTTATGCCCAATCTGTATTGAAGAAAGTCATCCATATTAGATATAAAGTCATCCAAATAAGTAGGATCTGTTAAATAAGCTTCAGTCTTTTTTAATTCTTGTACAATATCATTTTTATAGAGATTATATGTAAACTCAGCTGCTTCTTGTATTGTTTTAACTACTCCTTTATCTTCAACACCATTTATATATCCTTTTGGATGAAATGTAAAACTCTTGGTTCTATAGCGTTCTTCATAGACTGTTTGTATATCTTTTATTTCTCCGTATTCATTTATATCATAAGTATATAAGTCTTTGAATAACTGATTATCTTCTTTCTTTATTCCTCTTAAGTTAACAATATTATTAAAAACATCTTCTATTGCAGCAATATCAATAGGTTTTGGTTTATTTCCTTTTAAAGATGAAAATAATGTTTTTATAGCTTCTTTTATGCTTTTTCCTTTATAGTTCTTAGCATTGACTTTACTATTTCGGAAATTCATAATAAATATTTTCATAGCCAGTTCACCAATAGGTATAATGTGATCAGCTTGACACTCTTTAGGAATACCTTTTACCTTATTTCTTACATTATCATCTCGTAATGAAGCAGCATAATGTTGGCTCCAATGTGTAAATAACTTTGAACGAAAAGGTCCAATGATTCCAGCAAGTCGTAATATATTTTCTCCTTTTGATAATAAGATCTTTAATCTTGTTTTTTCAAAAAAAGAAAAATGAGTTCCCATTATTCTTGATGTTACATAGATCATCCCATCTACAAAACTTATTGTTGCTGCTTGAGGCTCGTATAACAAACTTTTTGTCGTAGTTTCAGTTCTATCTTCTCTTGCAAATCTTTCAACTATACTTTTATCATCCAACAATCTTCCAAAACGAAATATTAAATCACTCTTAGTGTTTGTATTTGTTCCAGATAGTTGTAAAGTCTTTTTAGCGTTTGCAAGTTTCCTTTTCAATGTCTGTGATCTATTTACTTTTGGCGTGAAAACTCCTACTCTTTTAATGAATCTTGATAACATCCTTAATTATTATACTTTTTTTATTTCTTTAATTTAGAGTATTCTATGGCGAAGGATAGACAAAATAGAACGCGTAAGATAAAGGGTGGTCAGTTTTCATTAGCAAGAGTTGTTAACCCATTATCACGTGCTGTTGGAAAAATGCGCCCAGCAACAATGAAAGCAACGCAAACTATGCTTACAAATCCTCGTCTTGCTACTAATACGCGCTTCCCGACTACTGCTTTTCAACCCATGAGATTTATCAGTAGAACTTCAGCAAAAGTTGGTAAGAAAGCAAGTACAACAAATGAAAGTAAAAGTAAACAATTAAGTTATGCTAATCTTGTAAAAATAAGTAAAGAAAAAAATATTACAAGAGCCCAAGTTGAGAATGCTAAATCTATTGATAATCTCAAAAAGGCTTATCGTAATATTTATGGTGAACATTTGCCTTATAAAGTCACTACACGTGATGATGTAGAGCGTCTTTTCATTGAAAAAATAGAAAAACTAAAAAAAGATAAAGATGCACCTAAATCGGATAAAGCACCGACATCTGCTGACTATAAAGCGGTCGGAGAAGATTTACGAAATGTTGCTGGTGGTTCCAAAAATGATGTACGTGAAGGTGTAAAAGCTGCCGCTGAATACATAAGAACTAAACCTACTTCATCGTTTACAACAAAAAATATGTTACTGGTTGAAGATAAAGTAAAAGGATTACTCAAAGAGCATACTATCTTGAAAAACTTCCAAAAGTTTTTTATTTATGCAAAAGATCTTGAAACAGAACATCCTTTATTAAATACTGTATTACATCCTGAAGAATATAATAAACTAAACAATGATCTCATGGCTGTGTTAACTCACATCGTCAAAACAACAGATAAAAAAGAAATAGATAAGTTTTTTTCAGTCTTTACTGAGAAACGTCTCTATGATTTGAAACGTGGAATGATCAACTATTATATTTATTCGCCAAAAGATGCTAAACTTATCTTTAATCAAATCTTCAAAATAGTTGCCCTTAATGGATTTACACCTCTTCAGTTGGATGGTTTGATTGCAATCTTAGAACAAAATCCAAGTGCTGCTTTATCTGAAGTGTATAGTATATATGGTAAACTATCTGAACGTGAACAGGAGTTAGATAAGATATTACCATTAAGTTATTTGAAAGGAAAAGGTTGGTTCAAAGCCAGAAGTTTCTGGCAAGTTGTCTTGTTTGGTGGAGGTGTCGCTGGATTATTCATTTTATTCTGGCATGGCATTAGTGATCCTTGGACCGCAAAAGTCTTTGTACAAGAGGTTAAACGTGATATTATTCAATCACATACTTACATTAATCTAAATAACAAACAAAAGTTGGCTGCCGCTGAATCAGAAGCATGGGGGAATATGATCAGTGTCTATGTCTTTAATAACTTCATTAATCCTGTAAAAAATATTGTGGCTGAACCGTTTGATAAACTTAAGAATGCTTACGATGAAGCCTTGGATCCTTATCGTGAAAAGACATTGTCTCAAAAGATTCTTGCTGCCTTGGAACATTTGAAAGAGTATATTTCAGGTATCAAGAAAGAATAAACTCATGTTGTAAATCATTTCTGAGTAGTTCCAGACCTACAAATCTCTGTAAGGGGATTCGTGGACCTGCGTGAAGAAGTTCTGCTTCTCCGGTTGCCAATAAAACCTTTTTCATTTCTGGATTTTGAGAAAACTTGGCTTCCCAAGCCCGAGCCATCACTTCATCTTTTTGTTTTTCCCAACTCTCCAAACTTTTTTCAGAAAGAATCTTGGCTTTTCTCATTTTTCTTGCATCCATTCCTGTTCCCTCTGTTCCCAAGAGACTTCCAGATTCCACCGTAAACATATTGGCTAAGTCTTCATCTTCTAGCCGTAGTTTCTGCGCCTGAAAATAATGTTCTACAGTTCTCCATGTCTTTCCATCTAACTTGAACGGTGCTACAGCAAAGTTTGATAGCTTTTGTCGCCAGTTTATAATCTTTTCCAAATCTCTGTACCTGGACATATCACGTACTTTTTCGTATGGACCAGTACCAGGAGAACGATTAGGGGAGTTCGAAAAGAAGCATAATGAATCATTACTCATCTTTACTAAACTTTATGATATACAAATCATCAATTTTAATAAAAAAAGAGCAGGGGCTTAGGATGAATGGTTGAGCACTTCCCATTTTTCTAAGAGAAGCCACTTGGCATGTCTGCTGTCGTGTTCGCTACCTCAACCACCAAAACCTGCGAGGCGAATCAAACTGATTCAATAAGGAAATGTTGCTGTAATAATCTCTTCATCACCAGAGATCCTATCTGAATGTTTTCTGCTGTACTCCATGATCTCTGTCCAGAGATCTACATCAACTCAATGGCAATAACCATAATAGGGGTTGCTGGATACACTCTATTCAGAATGCTAAATATCGTTAAGAAAGGGGTTGCTGTATATAACTTATTCAAGTTACGTGCTATACTTTTCTAACTTTCAAGCACCTATGATGTTTATTCAAGCGAATAGAAGGTTGCTGTTTGATGCTTTGTTAGAATAGTATCTGCGAACTAATACTCTGGTTTGCTGTGAGATTCCTTGTCTAGAAATCAGGAATCTTAGGCAAGGATCTTATAACTGAGTGCCTTATATTAATAATATGGCGTTGCTGTTAACACTCAATAAGATCCTGTTCCACCATAAGGTGGCGATGTTTATTTAGGCTGGGAGGGCGATCAATTTTACGCCGCGCCTATTTTTCCTCTTCCCCTTTGCGGATGTAACCAGGTACACCTGCTTGATTTAAAATACGAATATCACAGCCTTCGTATGTACGTTCCATACAGACATCCATCCAATAGGTGATATCGCGACGGGTTGGTCTATCAAATGCTCCTAACTCTATAAGTTTCTGTACCCAGAACCATATACGACGACGACATTCCGTTTTATCTGCATTTTTCTCTTGCTTTCTTAGCCAAGATTTTTGTGCTTTTAGATAAGACTTCAAGGCTTTGAGATTCTCATCTGATAGAGAAGAATCACTGGCTTGTTTTCCATAATGCAATCCCTTTGTCATTCCATCTTCAGGTGAATCTCCAAGATTAATCTTGAAAAGTTCAAAGAATTTATAAAAAGCGGCTCCATGATCTCCCAGACCATTGAGGAACTCATTATATTCTACTTGAAAATCCATACTACTATAGTCTTAGTATATTGGATTTAAGTATTTATCTGCGACGACGTGTTTTCCCATTTGTTTTTTTTACACCAACTTTACGTACAGCCTTTATTTCTTCAACCATGATTGGATTTTGACGATAGTCTGTAAGTCCATATTCCATGGTTTCTTTAATAGTCTTGACTGTCCAACCATTGTCTCCAGAAGATTCATATTCACCATCTTCAAGACTTGTCATACGTAAATCTTCTTCAATCATTTTTTCTCCTTCTTCTTTTGATGCTTTTAAGACATCTTTATCTGTGCACTTGACTACGTAAGAAATAGCAAATCCATCCAACCATTTGGCAGATATGACTTCTTCACACATTAAACATAAGTTTTCAACCATGTCCACGGGATCATTCTTTTTAATATGTTCAATGATGGATTTTTCAGTACCCAGTGTATGTTCTGTATTTTCCCAATCGGCTAAACGTGCGCAAAACTCTTTGTTGCTTTCATCGCGCCACCCACCTTCTTCTTTTTCAAGATCATCTACACTTCCAAATTGAGGTTCAAATTTTAGATTGATTGTAATCTTAAAATATTTGACTCGTTTACGTACGGGTTTCTTCACAGTAGTATTCTTTGCTCCACTATTATTGTTAGGCATCCTACTATAAAAAAAGTTTTTATTTTGTTTTGTTTTGTTTTCTTTTGTTTTTGCTCTTTTATGATTTTATCCTATATTGGTTGGGTGGTCGGAGAAGCTGTTTAGGTTGACCAGACGAAGGGCTTGGCTTCCTCTTCTACGTAGCATCCACTGATATGAGGAGCGAGTGTCTCACGGACGAGATTATAGCGGTCATCATCCAGAATGAGACGCACCATCTCGTAGGGAGTCATCTTGCGGATTTCACCCTTCATGAGATCCTTGAAGAGGGAAGGGCTCCAACCGCAGATCATGACGACTCCTTCCTCGTCCTTGGTGGCGTGGAAGTCTTCTGCGCCAGCTGCTACGTTCCAGATGACGATACGAGGTGGGGTGAACGGAGTACCCCACATGTCTTCCCCTGCACGGCGGAAGTTCTCGCGGATCATCTGGATGTGTGTCTGCCAGGATGCCGTCTTGTTGTTGTGGCGGTAGGAGTTCCCAGTGTAGTAGCTGATCTGATTAGATCCGCATGCAGCATCCCAGTTCATGTCCGTGACGACGATGAGGTTGTCTGGCTCGTTTCCAGGACGGACACGATTGCGCTTCATGTTGGCGAGTACCACATCCATCGCCTTCTGGAAGTCCGTACTTGTTCCCTGGCTGATATGAGAGTTCACGATGGCAGCCACCTTCGTGAAGACATCACCTTCAGGGAGGCGGAAGATGGAAGGACTACTGTCGAAGGTGAGGATCGTGTTCTTGAACTCATCCGTAGTGATTTCCGAGATGAGAAGACCCATCGCCATGCTGACCCAGTAGGGCGTGTCGCGATTCGTTGCAGAAGACTGCATAGAGCCACTGAAGTCGCACATCACGAGTGAACGACCGAGACCGCCCGTTTCCTTTGCAGCCTTGACGAGAGCATCCCACTGGGCGATGATGCCATTACGCTCATCTACGCTGAGAGAGTCACCCGAGGTAGCGACCTTGCGGATGATCTCGTGGGGATAGACCACACCCTTTGCCTTCACGGTGACCTTTCCTTCCTTGGCTTGCTGGAAGTACTCTTGGAAGTGCTCACGACACTCATTGCGCTTTTCGTCATCTGGATGACGAAGACTACCGTCCTTGTTCTCATTGAGGAACGCGCGCATGTTCTTTTGGAGACAGCGACCAGGGACTCGCGAAGGATTGATCTGGTCGTAGTTCTTTGAGCACATGTACGTTTCAGTAGTCTGGATGTAGGCATTGACTCCTGAAATCATCTTGCGGTAGCGCTGCATGAGAGTGCTTGGACGATTCACTTCAGGGAAGAGTTCCTTTGCGATCATCTTGGCAAGTTGAGGCATGCGATTTTCCCTGGGAATCCACTTGGCGAGAAGAGAGACTGGAACACGCTCTCCTTCAGGGTTGAGCGCCATCTCGCGCTGATTTGCGCTCACAGCGGAGGCATCCTTGGTGATCTGGTCTACTGACATTCGCACGATCTTGGCGACGACGGGGTCGTTCATCGTGAGAGGGCGGGTCTCAGCAAGGACGAAGAGATCGCGCCAGCAGCCATAGGTTGGGACTAGATCAAGCATGTAGCTGACTACATCACGATTATCGTGCTGGATCATGAAGTCCCAGATGAGTTCAGAGGTAGCACGCTCTCCCTTGCCGCCGCGGACGTCGCGGTTCTGGAAGAGGAGTACCCACATGTCCTCAAACGCCTGACGATCCGTCTTTGCCATCTCATAGAGAGTATAGAGATGAGGCTGGATATCTTCAGCGGTGGCGCCGCGGACGAGGATAGTGTTGAGAACGACACGAGGATCGCCTACGCCTTCAGCGGTGTAGACATCACTGCCCTTGGTGCCGATCTTGGTAGTGTTTGCGAAGTTGTTCATGCTGGTTGACATTCTTACTTACAGAATATGGGGTGTAAGTTTAAGTTGTGCGCGCATAAACATCAATTTTACAACTTAAGATATTTGTATAGTCTTGAGTGAGGAGGAAGGTGTATTTTTTTTAAAAAAATCTCTCATAGATGTTTTTTCTTTGGAGATAAAAAGAGGATTGACTTGCGGTAGAGGAACAGTTGTCTTGACCTCAACGAGGTGTGTATGCTCACCTTTCTGCATATATTTCTCATATTTATCTTTAAAATAACATGTGAGACCTATAGCTAACATAAATCCTATTCCTATTAATGCTCCCTGACCAGCTGCATCCATTATATAGATGTAGCTTATTTTCTTAAAGCAAATCCTATCAGTTTGCGTCCTTGTTTTGCCCAAGAGGTTTCTGTAAAGAGTGATTCTCTCATGGAACGGAACTCTTTCTCTTTGAATCCTTCTTCTTTGGCTTTTTCCATAAAGGATTTCAAATCAGTCTCTGTTCCATCTTCAAAGACATAGTTCTTTTCCATCCATTCTACAAACTTTGTTTCCTTTTCATTGAGTTCAGTACGTGATGTCTTTTTAAAGATACTGGATGGTAAAGGTGTCTCAGAATCTTGAATGGCGTGTTTGACTTGATCTGTATCTCCAAGTGCAACTTTCAATAGACCTTTGACATAGGCTTCTTGTTGGTTCAAATGCGCTTGTTGCTCAATGAAAATAGCATCAATCTTTTTCTTGTGATTGATGAACATATTCTTGAACTCCAATAAGGAATGATAGTGATTACGAATCATTGTACTGACCAGAGCCATTTGCTGTTGCAACATGACAGTTGTTTCACCAAAGTTAGAGGCATTTTCTTTTCGTATTTCTGTCATATATTCCACTACTTCAAATAAGGGACGAAGACTGGCTAATAAAATATGAATATCATCATGACTCATTAACTTTCCAATATAGACAATCGGTTTCCCAAGTTCGTTAAACTCAATGTCAATGTCTGAAAAGCATGAATGTCCTGTGATTCCAGAGTTCAATGAAATCATAATGGCTCCAATAGCATCTGCATTTACACGTAAATCACGATGAAGTTTATCTATTTCTTTTTGGAGGATTGTACGTGTATAGTTTTTAGAATCTACCAGATATTTGTATTTGCCTTTCCCACGAACTAAATGTAAATCACCAGCATAGGCTTCTGTGTTGACTGGGTATACTTCACAATCTAAACTTAGTTTCAACATCTCCTCTACTTGACTTTCACCAGTACGTCCTTTCAAATAAGAGTTATTCTGTGTTTTTGTCATTGTATCGTTGATTTTATCAAACTTTGTCTCCAATGATTTTACCATTTGAAGCATTTGTTTCAAGTGTTCAATCTCTTTGTCTTTGGCTTCTATCACTGGTGCCATCATAGATTCTGCTCTTCCTCGTAAATCTTTCTGCCAAGTTGCGTTCAAGACTTCCATGGTTGCAACTTGCTCTTTGGCTTGTTCCAAGGCTTCTTCCAACTTTTTTCGTTCTTTCTTTTCTTTGTCCATGCGATTGTAGTATTTTTCTTCTAGTTCTTTCACGGTTTGCTCATGTGTTTCTTCACGAATTATACTGGCAGCATCTTTCACCATGTGAGTTACCGCTTCTGCCCCAAGTCGCAAAGCAAGTGCGATTTGCTCTGATGACTCTGTATTATAGAATTTAGGTAACTCAAAATCTACAGGTAAATGAAATGTAACCTCCATGTCTATTCTATTCAAGTACTTTGTGTTTAGGTAAAATCTCTTTCTTGATTAGTTATTAATGGGTATTAGAAGATATAGAAAAGGATATCAAACAAGAAAGCGAAAACAAAGAGGTGGTGGAGTTTCCATAAAGTTTCAAGGCAAGGAAGCCCAAGGAAATCTCCGTCCCCGAAATGAAACTCTTCAAGCACCATCTGTTGCTTGGAATGCAAAACCTAATGTGTTGTATACTGTTCTCATGTGGGATCCAGATGCTCCTGCCTCCAGTTGGATTCATCTTTTTGTCGTGAACATACCTGGTAATACTCTTTCCCAGGGTCAAACTCTGCTTTCATACGAACCACCTTCTCCTCCTTCAGGAACTCACAGATACTATGTGACCATTTATGAACAACCCCAAAGAATATCTGTAGTTGCTCCCAATGAAAGAGGAAACTTTGACGTGGAGTCTTTTGTGTCTCAATATGCTCTTAAGCGTGTGGGTGAAAAGATGATCCGTGTGAGCGCATAAATTTGAAAGCTGGTTGAGCTGGTTTATTTTCACCCCTCCTCCAAAAATGACTTCTTTATGGAAATTAAACTCAATCTTACCTTACTTTGATTTAGATGGTAAAGGCTTCGCTGAAGTCTTAGAATTAACTGGAGCCTTCGTGGCAGGTGGTTCTTGTTTATCCGCTTTCCTTGGTGTACCCATCAAAGAAGGTCAAGATATGGATATCTGGTTACCTACTGCTGCTAGATTCTCGAAGGAAGATCCTGCAGACTGGCGTGTTATATGGCCATTTCGTATCTATCTTGAATCACGTGGATATAAAAAGGAAACAGCAGATGACATATTTCAACGTTTACGTCAAGCCAAACAAAATGGAAAAGAAAATGAATACACATCTATGGAGCCTTTCAAATCAACCATCCATAGGATCCACAACTTCTATAAGACAAACAAAGATGGCAACCAAATCAAGATTCAAGTGATTGAATGTGGAAATGTTACGGAAACAGATATCTTAAAACACTTTGACTTGAATATCTGTCAATTCTACACAAATAATGTCTCTTGGAAACATGGTACTATCTTCATTACCCATCCTGATTTAGAAACCAATCCCAAACGTATCTTAGAAATCCATGGGCGTATCATGAGACCAGTACCGAATTCATACTATTGCGAAGGCTCTGAGAATACAAATAAACGCATTAAGAAATATGAATCTCGTGGCTTTTGCCTTGAAACCTATGATAAGAAAGAATATATCTAACTTTGCTCTTTGCTTACAAAAACAGAGCTACCGCATAAAATTGATGGCTGGTTGAGCTGGTTGATTTTCACGCTCCACAATGACCACCAATATGCATTACACTATTAACGACCACAATGACTCTTCGCTCATTCTTCATGAGCGTTACATTCGGTTCGCGAATCGCATCTTTGATTCTTCTACTATCGCCACGGTCCGAGTAAAGAAGAATAAGGTTCTCTTCAATAGTTTCAAGCAGAATACAAGCCATCCTACGCTTTCAGTAACGTTCAAGACTGAAAGCGAGGCTGTACAGGTACTGGAAATGTGCGCGAATCTTTATCGCGTATCAAGTGCAACCTACTATGCTGATGAAGAAGACAAGTCTGAGTACTATCTCCCTGACGCCTATGGTACATCTCTGGTAGTTAGCCCTGAGTATCTCAACTACCGCAATCGGATTGTAAGCGCATCCGAAGTCAAGACGGTTTCTATGAAGGGAAAGCGTGTACTCGTCAATAACTTCAAGGGCAATGTCAGTTCTCCTACAATGTGCGTACACTTCAAGGATAAGGATACAGCCTTTGATGCCATGAATCGTATCCACAGTGTTCTCTGGAACACCAAGCTCCGTGTAGTGGATAAGCCATCAGAGACTGAAAAGCCTGAACCTGCGGAAGATATTCCCTCAGTCCTCACTGCGAAGGCGGATCCCATGTTCCTCAACTTCGTAATGGGAATGACTGGCGTCCTCCTCTTCCTCCAAATGATGCGCGCTATGATCTATGTAACTGGGTCTGGTGATGGCAATGATGAACTCTAAGAGAGAACCATCATCCTAACCATCAATAAACAAAAAAAGAAAGAAAATATTTTTTTTAAAATTGAAACAAAAGAACATACTTTATTGCGACAACAATGGATTGCACGATTTGTTTTGAACAAATAGATGAAAGAACTGGTTCTGCAAATCTTTCTTGTGGGCATATTTTCCACTTTGGTTGTCTGGCACGATGGATGCTTAAAAATGAAACATGCCCCTACTGCCGTCACGAAGCCAATACCTACGAAACCATTGCCGACGATGAATGTGAGGATGATGCCACTGAATCTGATGCCGAATCTCAATCCATTGAAAGAGAACATAGTCTACGATGGATTCGCGTTGGACCAGGACACTGGCGCGTCTTTGAAAATGCAATAGCGGAAATACCTGATTACGATGAAGAAGCCCATGCCCTTTGGGTTTTCCGAAACTTCTTTGAAGCCTTGGAAAATACAAATACTTTAGAGGTAGTTTCAGAAAAGAAAGAGCCTCATATTCCTTACAGCGACTTAGTTATCCGTCATTGTATTGTCTATGATGTTGCTAATGATCGTGGTTACGATAGTGCCTAATATTCTTTGAACGATCTGTGCTCTTTTTCATAAAATTGAAATAATACGACCTTAACAGGTAGGTATACACCATGGACTATAAATCTATCATCATCTCTGAACTAGAAACTATGCGCAAGGCAGATGTTGCTCGGAAGAAAACCTTTCAAGCACGTGCCTACGCTAAGGTCATTGAGCAACTCAAAGCTCTTGCCACTCCTGTACGCTCTATTGAAGATGTCAAAGGTCTTCAAGGAGCAGGAAAAAAAATCCAAGAGAAAATGAAGGAGATCATTGAAACAGGATCTCTTCGTGCTGCTGCAGAAGCCAAAAAGGAAGTCAACTTAGATGCCTATGAGTCACTCCAAGGGATTCACGGTATCGGACCAGTG
>JACCDW011113090.1_pt1 | contig 13965 bp, 9 predicted proteins | sample 7449781 | NCBI WGS metagenome assembly JACCDW01 (sample SAMN15323449, study PRJNA562643) | freshwater metagenome | isolation source: river surface water | place: USA:Blue River Watershed | collected 2017-08-18 | reverse complement strand
TGGCCTGCTCGTTGGAGTTCATGTTCATTTTTACATTGGTCTAGAACATATTTGGCTATGTCCATGTTTTTATATTTTTCGGGCATCAACCAATTTTTTTGATTTATTGTATCAAATTCTTCTATAGAAGTATTTTTGGTATTGTATTTGATAAGTTCGGGGATATTTTCTAATTGAAGTGTATCGGCAAAGTTAATTTCATTATCTACAAATACACGTTTGATTTGCCGTGAAGGATCCTGTAAATATAAAAGACACAGATCCATTTCATTGTAAATTTGTTGCCCGTAAATGTCGGTTCTCATATTATGAGTTTACAACATAAGAACAAAACTATCAAGAGTTTTTGGAAGAAATTTCGCCCTCTTTTTCAACTTTAACCGCTGACTTGATATTTTGCTTTTTCATAAGTTCATCCATTTTTTTGTTATATTCAGTTTTATAACTTTCAATAACCATTTGTATTTGATGAATCATAGGACCATTTTGCATACGGTATGCAAAAGTTAATTTTTTGGTCAGATCGGTTAAAGTAGTGGACAAGTCTTCCATAGACTTGTCACTAAGATCGGATATAAAAGGATGTTGCATTTTTAGACTAAGCTATACCATTGTGTGCTGCTTACGCAGAAAAACTCATTCGTTGTGTTTGCACCTTGTTGATATGCAGTGTTTGTACCCAATATGTTGATGGCAGATCCAGTGGGAGGGAACACATATACTGTATTTGCTGTAGCATTTCTAACCATAACTCGCATTCCAGCAACACTTGTAGGTAACACTACACCATAGTTAGTACCAGTACTTGTAGATACTACGTTGAACCCTTTAGTAATAACAGTTGCAGTGCCCTGCGTTGTACCGTTTGCAGTAATACCAGTAGTAACACCGCTATAAACAAATGCATTTGATACTAAATTACCAGTTGTTGTAATATTTGCATTCGCAGTTATTGTAGTGATACCCTGCAATGCTCCTGCAAATACGCCACCGGTAGAGTAAATATTACCTACAGTTGCATTGCCACTTACACTCAATGTACCAGATATGTTTGCACCTGTACCTGTTGTGGTAAAGATATTGCTATTACCAGCAACACTGATAGTGATATTACCGTTAGTTGTTAATCTAACATTGCTTGTACCATTTTCAATTGTAGGCGCTGTTACTTTACCTGAAGTTGTAGTAAAGTTATTTGCAACAATATTACTTGATAAAGTGATGTTACCTGCACTAATATTTGCAGTTACCGATGCATTTCCTGCAGTAACATTACCAGTGACAGACAATGCGTTGCCAATTGACAACGTACCGTTTGTTTTGTTAAATGTTAGGTTTGCATTCCCTTGTATTGTTCCTGCATCGTTAAATTGTACTTGAGTATTGCTACCACCAGCTGCTGTGGTTGTACCACTTATACTTCCAGTAGCCCAAGTTAAATTACCATTACCATCTGTTTGTAAATACTGTCCGTTTGTACCACCAGCTATTATTAACTGACTCAGTGAGCTAAAGTTAGCAACGTTACTTACTGTCAAATTGACTGCTGAAACATTACCTGCAAAATTACCATTAAATGTGTTTGCGTTAGCGATGTTTGCAGTGACGTTTGCTAAAGAGGTAGAGCCATAAACAGTAGCATTACCTAATACAAGTAAATCACCACTTAACACAGAATCATCTTCTACACTACCATATGACTTCAATGGCACTGATTTCCATATAGGAGTACCAGTAGTTATATTTGCAAACATGTTGCCGTTAGCAGTTGTTAACGCTACTTTTTGTCCTGCTAAACCGTTGTTTATTGTAGCTGATATTGATATGTCTGTCCCACCCAATACATTTGCAACATAATATACTTTGTTAGCAGTAACACCACCAAAAACATTTCCAGCAAATTGAATAGGAGAATTGTTTGCAACGTTGGATGTGCTATTTAAGGTGATTGTATAGTCAGTGACTGCTACAACATTCATTGATCCGTTTTCATCTACTAATGCTACGGGTGCTCCACCGGGTGTATTCGCTGATACTGTAAACGAAGTTCCTGAGGGAATACTTTGAACAAAATAATTTGTTCCAGTAGATAGATTGCCTAATAATCCGTTATATGATGCAACGCAATTACCTGTGTCAGATGATAGTGCAAGATTGCTACCACCGAATGTTGTACTAACGGTAATATTAGAATTACCTACATAAATGTTTTTAATATAGTAAGTAGTTCCTGCTGATAAATTACCAAACGCATTGCCAGTAATAGTTACTCTACCACCAGAAACCATACCAGTAGTTGAAGATACTGTTAAAACGTTACCCGTAGCGTATGTTGCAGTAACATACACATTGGATGGTGTGCTTGAAAAAGATACAGGATATCCCACTTTAAAACCAGCGGTGCTAGATACTGTGATAGTATTGCCCGAACTTATCGTGTTTGTTCCTGTAACTGTTGATGTTACGGCATTGGTGTTTGATGCATATTTTGTAATTGTATTACCATCATATGACCCCACGCTGGTATATAAGTAAGAAATAGGTTCAACATACATTGTACCTGAACCAGATGTTAAATTTGCAATAGTACTAGGACCGTTTTTTGTACCCGGTACAGTGGAAAGCGTGAACGTAGTGGAACTCAAAATATCACGTATGTAATAAGTAGCACCCGCAATTATTCCGCCGAATGTTGTACCAGTAAACACTACAGGCATATCTAAATAGAAACCGCTAGTAGAATCACAAGTGATAAAATCGTAAGTTCCATTTGCAGAAGTACATGTTGCAAAGGCTGCTGCTGATGGCGGGTCAATAGCAATCGTGCCGTTTGTATCTCCTTGATTACCTATGGGGCTAGGTGTTCTTTGAATTATTTGTGTCGCTTGTCTAGGTCTATTGTATGGTTCTATCGTAATAGAATTACCGCAATCTAGTGTACTGAACCTATAATCAACACGATTAGTATTATACGGTATAGATAAAGTTGGTGTTCCTGAAACGTTAGAATAGTTTTCTATAGTCTCAACACCATAACTACCATCAATCTTGACTTGTGTAGGTAATGAAATAACGGCTGAACTATTTGCAACAGATAATTGTAACTCAACATTGCTTTGTGTGCCTATAGGGGCCCAGCCAGTGAATTGAACCACTGTATTTCCAGTTATCGTACCGTACTGTACATCTCCCAAACTAGCATTGACAATCAATGTGCCTGAGATTGCGTTACCTAAATTAAATGTGCTTGCTCTGAAACCTCGTGTTACTGCGTTGCTGATTAAGGTATTAGCCATATCATTGTTTAATACCGTGCCGCTCAGTGCTTGTTTCAAAACAACGTTATTTTGCAAGTCAGTAATTTCAGTTGCCGCAGTATTTAAATCAGTTTTAATGGCAGCAAAGTTGTCTCTGAATCCCTGTGAGCTATTATTAACGCCCGGGACTGGATAGTTTACATTTATTCCGTTTGTGTTTATTGCGCTTGTCATAATTATTTGTTCCGTTTAGTATTTAGTATTGAGTTTCATCCGGTAAAATAGTTTGTCTAGGGAATAAAACATAAAAGTCTTTACTATCCAATGGATTCGGTGTCGGTGTCGCACTAGGCAGGCCGGTCCAGCTTGCAGGATTGACATTGTTATCGTAGTCATATGTAGCTGATTTATCTACACTAAATCTATCAATTTGGAAATTAATCAGATTCAATGTGTAAACATTACCTACCGGGTCTTTCCACAGTGTTTCGATGTTCTGTTTAATTATTTTACCGAAGCCCGGTTTTGCATATGCTATCACCCATGCAGGGGTATATCCAAGTGTACTACCATTTAATTGTTGGCTAGTCATCCATAATGGCAAAACTTTGCTGTTAAAATCTTGCCCTAATACATTAGCTACCCTATTACGCATGTTATATAAACTGTTAGGATATAAAGTTCTTACGTAACCGGGTGTTAAACTTGTATAAAACTGTTGGTTTTGTATTTCTACATAACTCGTATAAATGTCTGTCATACTAGTATACCAAGGTCCAAGTCCTAAGTCTATATCTCTAGGCCAAAATATAGAAGATTGTATACTTACACCTTGAGGGTTTACTAGATTATCAATAACTTCACTGTAAACAACTTCGTAAACAACATCACCGTTTTCGTTTCTAGCTACAGCAGTTTTTATCTCACCTAGTGTAAGCTGTCGCCAGTAGTGATTTCTAGTAACTGATGCTAGATATTGATGTATGTCGCTTGCATATATTCCGTATGCATGTTCATATATAACTTGTTTTGCTTTACCAAAATACTGATCGTTAGGTCTATACAAGTATTCTTCAGGAAATATTGTTTCGTTAGAAAGCAATTGTTCCAATATGACTCTATCATTGACTGGTGGAGCAGCATTAATGTATAGAGTGTCAGTGGGTTGATCGAATTCTTGATATACGGTTACTGTAAAAGTTTTTTCTGACAGTATAGAAGAATATAAAAGTGAAAACGCCCTGACTGTAAATGTATATTCAGTAGTATCACCCACATTTAAATATCCAGTTGTAGGTTGATATGCTACTCTACCTACGATTTCACCCGTAGATGAAATTGTTAAATTAGGCGGTAGTGAACCAGAGACTACAGAATAATTTAAATCAACATCACTTATTGCTTGTACAGACAACGTACTTACAGTGCCATTTAAAATTTGACCTAAGTTGCTATCAGTTACCCAAGTAATATTACCTGTGACATTTTTCTGTAGGGTGAAACTGAAATTATATAACGGACTAGAAATTTGAGGTGCATCGGATTTGTATACGTTGACACTAAAATTATAACTGCTTATACCTGAAGTTGATAATGACAATGATCCGGTTATCCAACCTGTGTCCACGTTACCTGTTAGACCTACAGGTAATCCAGAAAATGAATATTGTATTGGGTTGCCATCGAAATCATTACCTATCATTTTAAATGCAAAGTAATCATCACTTTGATAATCACCTAAAAAAGCAGGTGTAGTTGGTGCTACTGGTGGTAGTATATAATAACCATAATATGGATCTGTGTCGTTTATATTATATGTAGGTGGTCTAGTATTGTACAACACAGGTATTCTTGTATTAGGTGGTTTAGGGTTTGGATTTCCTTGAGATGCAGGCACGTTTTGATTTATAACAGTTATCGAGTAGTTATTAAAGTCATTTCCTAATGGACTTGTTAATTCTAATGTAAATGAATATGTTCTGATTGTGGGATTACCAGTTGATATTGCTGGCAATGTTACCGTCATAGAACCGGCGTCAGTAGTTAAAAAATATGTTGGTCCATTTTGAGTAGCTGTAATAGTGAAGCTAGTGCTATTTAAAATAGACTTAATATAATAAGTTTCATTCTGAACAATACCACCGAACACAAAACCAGTAAAAACAACAGGACGACCAATTGTAAATCCAGTAGTTGAGTTAACAGTAATGCTGTTATTAGTATTTGAAGTTGATTGCGCTACTGTGACAATAGATGGTTGTGTTAGTGTTACAGAAGGAGCTTCTGCATATCCTCTTATGACACCTGATGTATTGATTTCTAATCCAGGTGGCAATGAGCCTTCTTTTACTTGTATAATTACTGGATTGGTACTTTCAGGATTGCTATATTGAATTTGAGTTTGTACCCATGTACTGTCTGGGGTAGTTAAAATACTTCCATTTGGAGTTACAAATTTAGGTATGGCAGTACCTGTTATTGTCATTTCAAATGTTCGGTCTCGTAAATTACCCAAATTGTCAGTTGCTCTTATTGTAAACAACTTTGTAATGTTAGCAGTTACTAAATCAGGAATACCGTAAAGTAGTCCGGTGTTAGTTAATGATATTCCGTTTGGTAAAGACCCACTTAGTAAAGCGTAAGTTACTGAAACTGCAGGTGAGACTGGAGTGGCATTTAGTTCAAATGCAGTTTCGATTAATGCAGGAAAACTACCTATAGATCCTGCAGGGGTATTCCAAATTGGTTGTGCCATATTAATGTGCGCCTAAGTGTTGTAATGCTAAGTGATAGTGATGTTCTCTATCTGCTAATCCAATTGTTCCGCCGTTGATACGTTTTGTCAATGTAACAAAATCATCACGGTCACAATATTGATTTAGTTTGTTGTTATCCCAGAACCAACCTGCACTTGCGACAGCACCGTTGGGTGTCTCTAAGTAAGCAATTGTGCTATCAATATCCATATCTAATGCTTCTGCAAACTTAGTATAGTTTTCACGACCAGTCAATTGAATTAACCCACGACCTCTGAATTTGAATCCATCTCCGCTTGCTTCATCACCGTTCTTCATGCGATTAGCATAAACACGATTAGCAATCTTAGCAGGCTGTCGCTCATATTGCTTTGCTAATTCTTCTGTGGGAAAATACTTTTTAAATGTAGTCATTAACCCCTTCGCAGAATAATTTAAGTTTTCAACTACAGCAGTGAATCCACCTGATTCGTGTGCAATTTGTGCTAAGAAGCCTGCAACACGTTTCGGGTTATCAAACATTTCGTAGTATTCTGCTACTGTGTTTAGTGGTTCTACATAGCCTTCTAATATAGAACGTTTTGTCTTTGGACACATTGCTTGTAATAATTCTAGTGTAATCATAATTTATCCTTATGCGAAAGTTGCTCCTACAGTGTACCACTGAGATGTAGTTGGTGCAATAAATTGCAATGTTGCACCCGATGTTTGTGTGAATGCAGCATTGGCAGCTAATGAGTTTATAGTACCATTTACTGCAGGGTATATTAACAAGCTGTTTGCACTGGTATTAGTAATCGTTAATACCATACCAGCAATCGCTGCGGGCAATACAACTCCGGCGCCAGATGCTACAGTAGAAACCACATTAATTTCTTTAGTCAATGCAGTTGCATTACCTTGTGCAGTGCCTGCAGCAGAAATCCCAATAGCAACTGAACGTAACAAGTAACTAGTTGTAGTAACGTTGCCTGCACTGATATTACCGGTACCAGTAATCGTTCCTGCGCCGAAGCCTAAATTACCTACGTTACTATTACCAGTACCGCTTATATTACCTACTAATGTTGTAGTTCCTACATTGCCAATGTTTGCGTTACCACTTACTGATAATGTAGTCAATGTACCTACTGCGGTTAAACTAGAAGTTACGACTGTACTACTTAATGTAGTACCAACAATGTTGCCTGCTTGTACGCTAGAAATACCGTTGGCATTACCTGTAAATACACCTGTGTTAGCAGTTATGTTTACTCCGGTTATTGTTCCGTTAACACCCAGACTTGCTAAAGTACCTACGCTTGTAACGTTGGGTTGTGCTGCTGTTGTTAGTGAACCAGCTACAGTACTAAATATACCTGCTGTTGCCCCAATATTACCAACGTTAGCATTTCCAGTTGCACTCAATGTTGTTGCGAATACACCTGTTGTACCCAAGTTACCAACGTTACTATTGCCGGTTCCGCTTATATTACCTACAAATAACGTAGCACCCACATTACCAATATTGGCGTTGCCAGTAACGCTTAATACACCCGGTGTTACTAAGTTTGCACCTCGAATGTTGCCAGTGGCTGTTATTAAACCACCAGTGCCCAAATTACCTACGTTACTATTACCTGTACTACTCAATGTTGCGGCAAAGACACCAGTAACACCTAAGTTACCCACATTGCTGTTGCCGCTTACACTTAATGTACCTGTTATATTAGCACCGGTACCTGACACTACGAGAATATTTGCATTACCTGCTACACTTGTCGTTACGTCGCCGCCGCTAGTTGAAATATTTACATTACTTGTACCGTTTGCGATAGAAGTACCTGAAGGCAGACCGGTTAATTGACTACCATTACCTAAGAAATAATTAGCGGTAATGTTACCGGTAGCACTGATTAATCCACTAGTTGTAATATTACCAGCAGATAAATTTCCAGTAACAGTAGCTGATCCACCAGTACCAATGTTACCTGCATTAATATTTCCAGTAGCGATTATCGAACCAGTTGCACCCAAGTTTCCTACGTTACTATTACCGGTAACACTTATTGTTGTTCCTGTGATATTAGTTGCATTTAATGTATTGCTTGTTTTATTAAATGTAAGATTCGCAGATGCTCCAAAAGTGCCAGAATCGTTAAATTGAATTTGTGTGTTAGCTCCGGCAATTGGACTACCTGAATATACACCCCAAGAAACGCCGCCGCTACCATCACTGATAAGAACTGTATTAGTAGAGCCTCCACCGATGCGTAACACGTTAGCGTTCGCAAGAGAAATATTTGACGCACTGTTGAAGTTTATTGTACCGGAACTTGTTAGTCCAGTCAATGTACCTACGCTTGTAATATTAGGCTGTGCTGCTGTTGTGACTGTGCCAGCAGTAGTTGCTGATCCTGCGGTTGCTACACTCAAGTTAGCAACTTGAGTAGTAGAAGTGACTACTAACGGAGCAGTACCCGTAGCTACGTTAGAAATTAATTGTGGTGCAGTGATGTTAGCAGTTGCTAATACCTGTGCTGTTCCAATGTTTCCAATGTTAGCATTTCCAGTAACACTTAGCACACCCGGTGTTACTAGGTTTGCACCTCGGATATTACCTGTTGCTGTAATTAGTCCACCGGTACCTAAGTTACCTACATTACTATTACCAGTAGAACTTAGTGTACTTGCGAATACGCCGGTTACTCCTAGATTTCCTGCATTACTATTACCAGTGCCGCTGATATTACCTACGAATAATGTAGCACCTATATTGCCAACGTTAGCATTACCACTAGCACTTATTGTGCCTGCAATAACTATTCCAGTGCCTGTAGCTGTAAAGATATTAGAGTTGCCGTTGACACCCATTGTTATATTGCCATTAGTGTTTGTAATGTCAACGTTACTATTTCCGTTAACAATACTATCCACGACAATATTACCGGCAGTGAGGTTACCTGTTATAGACAAATTACCAACTGTTGTATTACCGGTTACAGATAAATTAGCACCTATTAAGAAACCTGCTGTTTGAATATTTCCAGTAGCAGTGACTATTCCAGCAGTTCCTATATTACCGATGTTGGCGTTGCCAGTAACACTTAACACACCAGGAGTCACTAAGTTAGCACCTCTGATGTTTCCAGTAGCAGTTATTAAGCCACCAGTACCTAAGTTGCCTACGTTACTGTTGCCCGATACACTTACAGTGGTTAATGTACCCAATGATGTAATATTAGGTTGTGATGCGTCCGTAACTTCTCCGGCAAATGCTGCGTAGTTTGCGTTTGCTACTGTACCTACAATATTTGCGCTAGGAAGATTTGTAAGGTTGGCGCCGCTTCCTATGAAAAAGTTTGCTGTTGCAGCATTTCCTAAATTTGCATTTCCGGATGTAATGTTTCCAGATACACTTAAACTTGTTAATGTACCCAAACTTGTAATATTGGGTTGTGCTGCTGTTGTGACTGTTCCTGCGTTGGTTGCTAATGCGACTGCACCAGTAACGTTAGCGCCTTGTATATTTGATAGATTGTTTCCCGACCCTACAAAATAACTTGCAGTTGCTGTATTACCTAATAATGAAGAACCTGTGACAGACAAATTACCTGCTACGTTAACACTTCCTGAAGCGGTTACATTTCCTACACTAAAAGTATTAGGTACAACAATGTATAATGTTTGAGTTGATGTTGTATAGACAAAAGAACTTGCAAGAGCACCTAAACTAGTACCGAAATGTAAGTTAGGGGAAGATACTGTCAAGTTAGCTATGTTTGCACTTACTACAACGTTACCCGTTGGTGAGTTGACTGTAATGCCAGCTCCTTGCGATCTGTTAACCGAACTTACGGCTGCGTTGGAAACACCGCTGAAAAGTTGTGTAAAATTGTTTTGTACTTTTTGAAACGCAGATCGTATAGCATCCGCTGATGGATCGTCCGGGAAGGAACCAAAATCAATATTCTGTTGTGCCATTTTAAAATCACCTTATTAAGTATTTATCGTTTTTTTATAAAGTGACATATCCAAAAAAATACCCGGCTTAGCCGGGTATTATTGAGCAGAATTATTTAGATACCTGCTAATTTTTTCCATTCACTGACAGGATCACTAGACTCGTTAATATCTGTAGTCTTATGAGAAACTTGTCTGTTCATTTGACTTGCAATGACGGGGATAGTGGTTTGACCAGTAGACTTACGCTTGTTCAATCCACCTGTAATTACATTCATCATGTAATCAATGTCTTGTTCAAATGCAGTGTCAGTTCCTTTTTTACCTGCTTCATTTGCCCACTCGTCAAGTTGTACACTTTCTGTAACTTGTTTTTCTTCATCATCTTCTGATTCGTTGTATGCTGCACCTGAGGCATTAGCTTGGGCAGTATCAGCAATTTCTTCTGCTTCTTCTGCTGCGCCGCTGTCAGGAGGATTATCTTCTGCAACTTGATAAGTCATTTGGTCTTCTGATTCAACTTCATCAACCATTTCTTCACCTTCATCACACTTGCAAGCTGCTTCATGGCATACTTCGCATACTTCTTCACCATGACCTTCTTCGTCAGCATAATCAGCATCGCTTACTTCTTCTGCTTCACCGCCAGCGACTTTCTTAATTAAAGCCATCATACCATCTTGGTCATCAACTACGTCAATACCACCGTGTTTAGGTGCATCGCCTTCTGGAGCTCCGTAACCATTTGTTTCTTCGCCGCCGAATAAACCTAGACCTGCTGATTTGATTAGGCTTAATAATTGATCTGCCTCGCCGTCTTGTGCGGTCACTGATACTGAATCAGGTGCACCTTGTTGACCCTTAGAGATAGAAACAGTCATACCCTCTGAAACTTCTTCTTTGCTTTCTAGTAATGCAGACAATTGATTGTCCCATGATTCAAAAGCAAATGGGCTTTCTTCAATAGAGCTACGATCGGTAAATGTCTTACCACCAACACTAAACTTTCCACCGGCTGGGGTGCGGCTTAGTGCGCCAGTGAATGCATTACCTTCTTCTACTCCGTCATCCATTTCTTGAGTTGCCATTCCTGGAACAGTCGCTGCTGGCATTGCATCAGTTTCACCTACGTAACCTTGAATAGGCATTTGACCGTAGCATTCATCTAGTCCTTCTTTATAGCCTTCGTGATAGCTGCGTGCCTCTTCCATATCATCATAACGACAATTATAGCCTTCTTTAGCCAAAGCGTGCGCCTTGCCTGCGTGGCGGGCAGATTTCAATTTATGTTCCATGCCTTCATCGACTTTCTTTTTCTTATCAGAAACTGCTTTTTTCATAGTTTCTTTCTTATCACCATCTTTGTCCATATCTAAAAAGTCGGGCTTTGCTCCCTTACCTTCTAGAGTTAATGGACTTGCCATTGAATCGTGTGGAGGCTGATCTGCTTCGTTTGTTTTAGCACGTAGTTTAGCAAGAACTGCACCAGCGACTTTTTCGCCGCGTTCTTTGCTACCATATTTCTCGCCGGCACTCTTAGCAATCTTAGCGAATTGTTTACCGGGCTTACCAATATCTTTTCCTGCACGAGCCTTCTTAGCTGAATAGTCACCTTCTTCTGCCATTTCTTCTCTGCCTGCAAGACTCATTTCACCTTTGCCGATAGACTGCTTAATTTGTTGAGCCAACTGTGGGTTAGTAACTGTTCCTAATGTCTTGTTACCTTGCTTAATAACTTGTGTGTTTTGTTGAGCAGGCGCAATAGTAATTTGTTCAGCTTCATTTAATGCAGCTTCTAAATCTTCAAAATATTCTTTTAATTTGTGTTTCGTAACTTTACCAGAGTGCTTAGGTAATTTTACATCTTTACCTTGTTTAACTCCAAAGGCTGACCAGTCATATTTTTTGACTTCGCCGGATGCATCTGCATCTTTCTTAGGACGACCACGACCACGCTTAGGTGCATCAGCTTTAACTTTGTTGCCTTCGTCATCTTCATCATCTTTACGACCATATCCACCTGGTTCAGCAGTGTGAATACGACCTTTACCAGTTTCTTTTGTAGCTTCAGACAACTGGCTGATTTTGTTTAACATGTCTTTGAAATTCATTTTCATATTTCCTTTGAATTATTTTCTTGCGCCAGTTGCTGGCTTTGGTGGGAGTTTGATAGTTGACATTGGACTCTTTATTCCACTTGGGTCATTTGCTAATAATGGTTTGAATGGATCAAAAGAATCAGGAGTCTTTGATGCTGAATAAGGAATATCAACTTTACTATCTTTTGCTTGATCTTTGATGTAGCTGAGATAACTATCACTGTAATTCTTATTTGCTTCTTTAGCACCGGGCTGTTCTTCTAATTCAGGGTGCAGTAATAATGGATTGTGATCCATTTCGTTCGCATATCCACTCATTTCACTATTGATGCTATCATCATAATCAGAGCCGACTACACGAACCATATCAACTTGATAGCCCAATAATTGTGCAATTTGTTGAATCATTGGTTCATTTGCTGGGTAGCGAAATTCTGCTTTAATAATGGTTACCGGTAGGTTACTCAAGTTAGGAAATCCATATGGACTCTTTTGAACAGGTGTAGTTTTTGGTTCATCAATCTTTACAGGATCAAACTTCTTTAAGTTGTACTTAAACATGTCAATCCAATTTTTATCTACATCGCCTGCGATTTTGATAGTGTAATTGTAAGTATGAACACTTTCTACAATATATTGTTTTAGGCTTTTCATTTCTTATTCCTATATTCAGTATTTATCTTTATTCGTCTTTTTTAGCAGCCAGCATTTTTAACAATTCGTTACGATCTAGGCTCTTACCTTCACCCAAGGGGGTCGCTTCGATTTCTTCTGTTTTACCGGCTATTTTTTGATCTAATTGAGCTTTCTTTAACTGCAAATCTAGCATTTTTAATTTTTTGTTAATTTTTGCAGTCTTTGCTGTTATGGCATGTCCTAACATTGTTCCTGCGCTGTTGAATATTTCACTAGCAAAACGACTGTCAACTTGCATACCCAAATCCATCAAGTCTTTATAGCTATTAGTTGCAAGTTGAGCTAATTCATCCATCTCACCGTCGGCAGCTTCTAGTCCTTTAACTGCGGGTAATGCTGTTTCAATTTTCTCTAAATTAGATAGCGTTTCTGTGGTTATTTCTTCTGCATTTTCAGGAGTAGGAATAGTCAGTCCTCTAGTATCATCCTGAGGTAATTCAAAAAGTTCTTCAAGTTTTTTGGTCATGAATTATTTAGTTACCTTTTACGACCATTGTAGAAAAGGTCGTCTTCCGTGATAACTCTAAAAGTATATCCTTGCTGCTTACAATATGCAGTAGCTGCTGCCCACTTTGCATGATTAACTGCAACCACTAATCTATCTTTAGCACTTGCAACTTTGCTTTCTATCAAACTTTGTTTTTTAGGTTTGATTTCTACGATTTCTGCAATTTGTTTACCATACTTATTTTGATAGACAACGAAAAAATCAGGAATATAATTACTAGGTTTTCCTGTAACAGGGTTTCTATAAGGTATAGCCATAGCTTCACTGGCCCAATACAAAACGCTATTGTTATTGTCACAGAAGTTCATAAATGTAAGTTCCCAGCCACTGCGATATTTAGGAGCATGTTTACCTACATATTTTTGAGGATTTTTGGGAGTAAATATCCCTTGTGCCCAGTTGCCCATTATTGTACGATGTTTCTTGCAGTAAATTGATTTGGTTGAGGCACAGTACCAAATCCATACAAAGAAGTTTTTGATTTGAAGCTATTTAGGTAGTATGCGATTACAGTGTTAACTTCAAGTTTAGTTTTACCTTGAATATAACTTAATAGATCCAAAACAGGTATAGCTGTTTCTTGTGAAATTCTAAACAAATTGACTGTATAGATACCAGCAATTTGTGTAGTTTCTGTAATGCTTTTAAAATAAGAGTAGACAATATCGTACTCACTACCATTCACTACCAAATTAAATTGGTAGAAC
>JACCDW010209786.1_pt1 | contig 13967 bp, 11 predicted proteins | sample 7449781 | NCBI WGS metagenome assembly JACCDW01 (sample SAMN15323449, study PRJNA562643) | freshwater metagenome | isolation source: river surface water | place: USA:Blue River Watershed | collected 2017-08-18 | reverse complement strand
TGGCGCCAGCGCATTCATGCGCACATAGAGTTCGGTGTGATCTTCGGCCTGGCCGGAGATGATCAGCGGCGTACGGGCTTCGTCGATGAGAATAGAATCGACCTCATCGACGATGGCGTAATGCAGTTTGCGTTGCACGCGATCCTGCACGTCGTAGACCATGTTGTCGCGCAGATAGTCGAAGCCGAATTCGTTGTTCGTACCGTAAGTGATGTAGCAGGCGTAAGCGGCGCGCTTGTCTTCCGAGGTCATCTGCGACAGGTTGCAACCGACATGCAGACCCAGCCAGCGGTGTAGTTGCCCCATCCAGTCGGCATCACGGCGGGCGAGGTAGTCGTTCACGGTCACGATATGCACGCCCTGACCGGCCAGCGCATTCAGGTAGGCGGGCAGCGTCGAGACCAGGGTTTTGCCTTCGCCGGTGCGCATTTCGGCGATCTTGCCGTAATGCAGCACCATGCCGCCGACGAGCTGTACGTCAAAGTGACGCATACCGAGCACACGCTTACTGGCTTCACGAACGACGGCAAAAGCTTCCGGCAACAGGGCGTCGAGCGTTTCACCGCCGGCGAGGCGGGTGCGGAATTCGGCGGTTTTGGCCTGGAGCGCCTCATCCGAGAGGGCTTCCATCGAGGGTTCCAGCGCATTAATGCGCTCGACCTGCTTGCGATAGGTCTTGAGCAATCGGTCGTTACGGCTTCCGAAGATGGATTTGAGCAGGCCAGAAATCATGTGGGTTTATTCCAGTAAAAAGCCTTGGAATTCTAACACGCCAAGGCTTGCCTTCGCCGGTTTGCGGCACATGGGGAGCGCCCGGCGCTCATCGATAAAAAGCATCGCAAATCGCGCCAAACGCTCACCTATATACCGCGCACTCGCTGACAAACGGGTCCGGTTTCAGCTACTCTTGGCATATGTATCGCAGCCAACACCGCGCCACCACCCTGCGCGCCCTATCCGATGTTCTGGAATATGGCGGGAAGGCGCGTAGCCAGGACCAGGAGACGGCCACGCTGGGTGGGCTGGTACAGCATGCGCACACCCTACAACGATTGCAGGATGCCTTGATGTCGGTCTTGCCGCCCACGATGGCCAAGAGTTGCCGCGTAGCGAATCTGACCGCCGACACGGTGACCGTGCTGTGCAATCACCCCAGTCTGGGCGCACGCCTACGCCAAACGGGGCCGAGTCTGATCGAGGCCTGGCGCAACGCGGGCTTTGCCTGTAGCGCGCTGGAAGTACGAATTCGCCCGGGCTTACCAGAAGATAAGGAAGCGCCGGCTTTTTACCGTGAGCCTTTGTCCGCTGCCGTAGCGGCGTCGCTGAGCGAACTGGAAAACGAGATACGGGATGAAGGCCTGAAGGCCGCCCTGGCGCGCTTACGTCAATCAGCGCGAACGTCTGATTAGATCAATCAGGTGGTTAGTGCGTAGGCCTGCTGCATCCAGCGGGTGATGCCTACCGGGGCTTCAGCCGGCGGCACAAAGGATACGATCTCATACGACTCGGCATCGGCCAGTACGGCACGAGCGAGTTTGTTGTTCAGGTCGTGACCGGATTTGTGCGCGGTAAATTCACCAATGATTGGATGACCGATCAGATACAGATCGCCGATGGCATCCAGCACTTTGTGCTTAACGAACTCATCGGTGTAACGGAGACCGTCGCTATTGAGGATGCGGTATTCATCCAGCACGACGGCGTTTTCCAGGCCACCGCCCAGGGCGAGGCCATTCTCACGCAGAAACTCCACTTCCTGCGTGAAGCCGAAGGTACGCGCCCGCGCGATATCGCGGGTATAGCCCTGTTCGGCAAAATCGAAACTCACCTGCTGACCAGTACGATCGATGGCCGGGTGATTAAAGACGATGGAGAAGTTCAGCTTGAAACCATCGTAGGGATCCAGGCGCGCAATCTTGTCGCCTTCCTTGATCTCGACCGGCTTTTTGATGCGCAGGAAGCGCTTGGGCACGTTCTGTTCGACGATGCCCGCCGACTGAATCAAGAAGACAAAAGGTGAGGAAGAACCATCGAGAATAGGCACCTCGGCCGCATCCAGATCCAGCCATACATTATCGATGCCCAAGCCACAGAGGGCCGACATCAAATGCTCGACCGTGCCGACGCGAACGCCGTCTACATCGAGACAGGAACACATACGCGTGTCGCCGACCAGCAGCGCACTCGCTTTGATATCTACCGGGGTTTCCAGATCGACACGACGGAAGACGATGCCCGTATCCGGCGCCGCGGGGCGCAGGGTGAGCGTGACTTTACGACCCGAGTGCAAACCCACGCCGCTGGCGCGAATTACAGACTTGACGGTACGTTGGCTCAACATTTGGGACATGGTCGATGGATCTGGAGAATTCTTGAGAGGGACGGAGCCCCAGACTGGCTAATTCTAGCACAGACAAGGACTCCTCCCGACGGAGGCACAACGAATAACTGTTTATCCTTCAATTGCTTACCGACTGCCGGGTGCGCCTGCGCAGGGCGCACACCGGCCGGAGGCAGCGGTTACTTCAATTGCTTAGTCAGCCTGCTTACGTAAAAAAGCCGGGATGTCGTAGTGATCTACCCCCTGCGACACGAAGGCTTCCACTTTCAGATTGCTGGCGGCCGGGGCGGCAACCGTGGTCTGACGGGCCGAACGCATGCCCGGCGGCAGATCGTACTGGCTGAAGTCACCAAACGGCGTGGCGTCACCGGTACCCGTCGCACGCAGCGGCTCGATCACGGTCAGCGTCTCACGGGTGGTCTTCACGCCGCGGGCCTTCTGATCTTCCAGACCGGTGGCGACGACGGTGACGCGCATCTGGTCACCCATGCTCTCGTCGAACACAGCGCCGAAGATAATTTCGGCTTCGTCGGAGACATGCGCACCAATGGTGGCCATGACTTCGTTGACTTCACGCATCTTGAGCGACTTCGATGCAGTGATGTTGACCAACACGCCCTTGGCGCCGGCCAGTTCGACACCTTCGAGCAGTGGGCAAGCCACGGCTTGCTCGGCGGCCAGACGGGCGCGATCCATGCCTTCGGCGACGGCCGAACCCATCATGGCGCGACCCATGGCGCCCATGACCGTACGCACGTCTTCGAAGTCGACGTTGACCAGACCCTTCAGGGTGATGATCTCGGCGATACCGCCCACGGCGTTACGCAGCACATCGTCGGCCGCCTTGAAGCAGGCTTCCATTTCGGCGTCGTCACCCAGCACGTCCATCAGGCGGTCGTTGAGAATCACGATCAGCGAGTCGACGTGTTGCTCCAACTCGGCGATGCCGGCCTCGGCTGCCTTCATGCGCTTACCTTCGAAACCGAAGGGCTTGGTCACCACGGCCACACTCAGGATGCCGAGTTCACGCGCCACTTCTGCCACGATCGGTGCGGCGCCGGTCCCCGTACCACCACCCATACCGGCGGTGATGAACACCATGTGCGCGCCTTGTAGTGCCTGCTTGATCTGCTCGCGTTGCTCTTCAGCAGCCGCACGACCAGCGGCCCGTTTGGCGCCTGCACCCAGACCCGAGCCGCCCAGCTGCATGCGCTGACCGGCCAGGCTGTTGTTCAGCGCCTGCGCGTCGGTATTGGCGGCGATGAACTGCACGCCGTGCACGTTTTCGCGAATCATGTGGTCGATGGCGTTACCACCGGCACCACCCACGCCGATCACTTTGATGATCGTGCCGTGGTCTTCTTTCTCGATAATTTCAAACATAAATGCCTCCGTTAAAAGCGGTACAACTGGTGAAAGGATTACTGCGTTGTTGCATTGCTGCTGTTACTTGTGCTGCCTTTGCTGCCACTTCGCGACCTCGTACTGCGCATACGTGATCGGAAATTCTTGGATTAAAAATTGCGCTCGAACCAGGCGCGCATGGTGCCGAAAACGTCTTTGACCCCGCCGCCCTGCTTTTCGCGGACCTGCTGGCCACGCTTGCGCTGGTTGTAGGCTTCGAGGATGAGACCAAAGGCCGTCGCGTAACGCGGTGACTTGATGACATCGACGAGCGGGCCGCTGTACTTGGGCTCGCCCAGGCGCACCGGCATGTGAAAGATTTCTTCGCCGAGTTCGATCATGCCGGGCATCGATGCCGAGCCACCGGTGATGACGATGCCCGACGACAGCACGTTCTCGTAACCCGAGCGACGCAATTCGGCCTGCACGATTTCGAAGAGTTCTTCAACGCGCGGCTGGATCACATCGGCCAGCGCGCGACGCGACAGCTTGCGGCTGGGGCGATCATCCACACCCGCCACTTCGATGATTTCTTCCGGGTTGGCCAGATCGGCGAGCGCACAGCCCGAACGACGTTTGATGTCTTCCGCGTCACGCGTCGGCGTCCGCAAGGCCATGGCGATATCGTTAGTCACCTGATTGCCGGCGATTGGAATCACCGCCGTATGACGAATCGCACCCTGCGCCCAGACGGCGATATCGGTCGTGCCGCCACCGATATCGATCAGGCAGACGCCCAGATCTTTTTCATCTTCCGACAACACGGCGTAGCTGGAGGCCAGCGGCTGCAGGATCAGATCATTGACATCCAGACCACAACGACGCACGCACTTGACGATGTTTTGAGCTGCCGAAATCGCGCCCGTCACGATATGCACTTTGACTTCCAGACGCATACCGCTCATGCCGATCGGCTCGCGGATACCGTCCTGACCATCGATGACGAATTCCTGCGTGAGGATGTGCAGGATTTCCTGTTCGGCGGGTATCGGCATGGCACGCGCGGTTTCGATGACGCGATCGATGTCGCCCGGCGTGACTTCCTTATCCTTGATAGCGACCATGCCGTTCGAGTTGAAGCTGCGGATATGACTACCGGCGATCCCCGTGTAGACATCCTTGACCTTGCAGTCCGCCATCAACTCGACTTCCTGGATCACCTTGGAAATCGTCTGTACGGTTTCTTCGATGTTCACCACGACACCACGCGAGAGTCCGCGCGCTTCCTGCGCACCGACACCCAGCACGTTCAGCCGCCCGTCCTGGGCGATCTCGGCGACCACCGCAACAATCTTGGACGTACCAATGTCGAGGCCGACAATCAGTTCTTTGCTCTCTCTGCTCATGACTTACCTTTACGGTCGGAGGGTGTGGAAGAGGATGACGTTGCCCCCACCGGGTAGCGCACGGCCACACCAGCGGGGTAACGCAGGTCAACAACGGTCGGCGGTACGGCACGGTTGCCGACCAGTTGCGGATACAGTTGGACGAAGGTGGCCACCAGTTCGTCGGCGCCATTCAGCGTGCGCTCGCGGCCCAGTTCAATACGGGTGCCGTTATCCAGGCGCATGCTCCAGGAGAGACGCGGGCTCAGATCAAGCTGACGGATCGTGCGTCCCGTCGGTTGTAATTGCGTGCTGTAGCGGACATAGCGCGCCATCAGATCGTTTCCGGTATCCAAGGGACCATGCAGCACAGGTAAGGCGCCACTCTCTTTAGGCAGCGTGTTGTCGGCCACTTCAAAGGTGTCGCCATCGCGATTGAGCCAGATCGAAAAGCCGCGTTCGCCTTCATTGCCCCAGCGCGCCACCGGCACCTGTTCATCAATGTCGAGCGCCACACTCCCCAGACCTTGTCGACGCACGTCGGCGCGATAGACCCACGGCTGACGCTCGGCACCCTGGCGAATCGCTTTGAGATCGACCGTGAAGAAGTTGCCGCCGATGGCGGGCGCAATACCAGCACGGATGTCTTCCATCTGTACGCGGTCCAGCGGTTTCAGCAGAATCACTTCACGCACCGGAATCAGCGGTAGCCGAATGATCATCAGCACCAGCGTGACCAGGATGAGCAGCAGCCCCAATCCCCAGAGGAGATTGGCCAGCCGGTTCATCAAGTCAGGACGGTTCCACATCATGATCGTTCTGCCTCAGTGGCCCTGTTGGCCTGAATCAAGCGACGCCATAGCGGCGACGGTCAGGACAAGGCGGTCGTAATCGACACCGGCGGCGCGCGCGGCCATCGGCACCAAGGAGTGATCGGTCATGCCGGGCGCCGTATTGGCTTCCAGCACATAGGGCGCGCCCGCGGTATCCAACAGGAAGTCGATACGCCCCCAACCTCGGCAACCCAGCGCTTCGAAGGCTTCAACGGCCAGATCCTGCATACGCTCGATCTGTGCCTGCGGTAAACCGCAGGGCACGTTGTACTGGGTATCGTCGCGGTTGTACTTGGCCTCGTAGTCGTAAAACTCGGTAGCCGGCACAATACGGACCGGCGGCAGCGCCTGCAGACCATTGGGCGTTTGCCAGACCGCAACAGTGAATTCGCCACCAAGCAACGCTGTTTCGGCGATGACAGCGGAATCATGCCGTGCGGCATCCTGCCAGGCCGGCATCAGGTCGGCGGGTGTTTTAACTTTCGTGACGCCAACACTGGAACCTTCGTGCACCGGCTTCACAAACAGCGGTAGGCCGAGGGCGTCGATGACCGCTTGCGCATCACTCGTCGCATCAATCAGTTGATAGGCCGGCGTCGGCAATCCGGCCGCTTGCCAGACCAGCTTGGAGCGCCATTTATCCATGGCCAGCGCCGATGCCAACACACCGCTGCCGGTATAGGGCAGGCCGATCATTTCCAGAAAACCCTGCAGCGTGCCGTTCTCGCCGATGCCGCCGTGCAGGGCGATAAAGGCGCGATCAAACCCTGCGTTCTCCAGCGTCGACAGCGGTGTCTCCGCCGGGTCAAAGGCATGCGCGTCAACGCCCTGGCGTTGCAGCGCCGCGAGCACCCGGCTACCGCTATTGAGCGAGACTTCGCGTTCCGCCGACGAGCCGCCGAACAGAACCACGACTTTACCGAGTGCCTTGGGATCAATCGCACGCGTCATGATGAGCATCCTGAGTGAGGTGACCGCGACGCCGCATCGCCCACGATGCGCACTTCGCGAATGAGTTGCACGCCCGTCGCCACTGCAACACGCTGCTGCACGGTCGTGATGAGCGTTTCGATATCGGCCGCCGTGGCCGTGCCATCGGCATTCACGATGAAGTTGGCATGAATGGTGCTCACCTCGGCGCCGCCAACACGTAGTCCCTTGAGACCCGTTGCTTCAATCAGGCGTGCCGCAAAATCACCGGGCGGGTTGCGAAATACCGAACCGGCGTTTGGCCAACGCAAGGGCTGGCTGGCGACGCGCTTCTCCAGCAGCGAACGGATCGTGTCGCGCGCAGTGGCTTTGTCCTGCACCGGAAACCGGAACCAGGCAGCCGCGAAGATCTCGTTCTGTACGTGCCCTTCTCGCGCTGCGACATGGCGATAACCGATCTCGAATTCATCCGGCTGACGTATGTGGCGTTGACCCTGCCGATCAATGGCGCACACCTGCACGACCTGCGGCCAGGTTTCGGCGCCATAGCAACCGGCATTCATGGCCAGCGCGCCGCCGACCGTGCCGGGGATCCCCGCCATAAAAGCGGCATTACAACCGATGTTCGCCGCGAAGCGCGCCACCTTCGGGCTGGCGACGCCAGCCTCGGCGTAAATCACGTCCCCCACACCCGGTAACGAATCGACGCGCAGCCTATTGAGCGCGGCATGGAGGAATATGACCGTACCGTTGAAACCGCCATCGCGGACGAGCAGGTTACTGCCCAGGCCCACGCACAAGACCGGCTCATCCTTGGGCAGTTTCGCCAGCATGGCCGATAGATCGTCGAGATCTGCGGGCGTATACGTCCGACGCGCCACGCCGCCCGCCCGCCACGATACATGGCGCGCCATGGCGACATTCTCTGCCCATTGGCCGCGCAGCGCGGTCGATGATGGGGCGAAGTGACGCGGCTCGTTCATCATCATTGCTCAGCCACCGCGCCGACAGCTTCAAAAAGTTTGGCAGCGGTACCACCGATCGAGCCCGCCCCCATGGTCAAGAGCACATCGCCGTCTTGCAGGCTATCCAGCAAGGCAGCCGGCAGATCTGTCACCGATTCCACGAACTGCGGTTCGATCTTGCCGGTAACGCGCACGCCGCGAATGAGCGAGCGACCATCGGCGGCGACGACCGGCGCTTCGCCGGCGGCATACACCTCAGTCAGTAGCAGGGCGTCGACGGTGCCCAGCACCTGCACAAAATCTTCAAAACAATCCCGCGTGCGCGAGTAGCGATGCGGCTGGAAGGCCAAGACCAACCGACGCCCCGGGAAAGCACCACGCGCCGCGGCAATGGTCGCCGTCATCTCCACCGGGTGATGGCCATAATCGTCGATGACCGTGACCGTGCCCCCCTTGGGCAAGGGCAGTTCGCCATAGCGCTGGAAGCGACGTCCAACGCCACGGAATTCGCCCAGGGCTTTAACGATGGCGTCATCGGCGACGCCCACTTCGGTGGCCACCGCAATCGCTGCCAGCGCGTTCTGCACATAATGCACGCCCGGTAAATTGAGCGTAATCGGCAAGCGGGAGGTCGTGCCATTTACACGCACCGCGGTGAAGTGCATACGACCGTTATCGGCGCGGACGTTCTCCGCGCGAATATTGGCGTTCTCGTTGAGGCCATAACGCACGATCTGTTTGGTCACCTGCGCCATGATCTCGTTGACGGTCGGGTCATCGGTGCACAGCACCGCGACACCGTAGAACGGGAGGCGTTCCAGAAAATCGACAAAAGCCTGTTTCAGCTTGCCGAAGTCATGGCCGTAGGTTTCCATGTGGTCGGCATCGATATTGGTCACGACCGAAATGACCGGCGATAGACGCAGGAACGAGGCATCCGACTCGTCGGCTTCGGCCACCAGGAAATCGCCCTTGCCTAACCGCGCATTTGCGCCAGCGGCATTGAGACGGCCGCCGATCACGAAGGTGGGGTCCAGGCCGCCCTCGCCCAGAATGGAGGCAATGAGGCTCGTCGTCGTCGTTTTGCCATGCGTGCCGGCTACGGCAATGCCCTGCTTCAGACGCATCAGTTCGGCCAACATCTGCGCACGCGGCACAATGGGGATTCGCGCTTCGCGCGCGGCGATGACTTCCGGGTTATCGTCTTTGACGGCGGTCGACACGACGATGGCATCCGCACCGGCGATGTTGCCGGCCTGGTGCCCCAAAAGAATCTTTGCACCGAGTGCTGCCAGACGTTGGGTTGCGGCGCCGGCCTGCAGATCCGAACCGCTCACGGTGTAACCGAGATTGATCAGAACCTCAGCGATACCGCTCATGCCCGAGCCGCCGATGCCGATGAAGTGCAGATGATGGATCTTATGCTTCATGCTGCCAGCTCCTTGCAAATGTCGGCCACGGTAATCGCCGCTTCGGCGCGCGCCAAGGCGCGTGCGGCGATGGCTTGCGCCTGCAGCGTGGCACGCGGCTGCCGCAGGAAGGTGATGAGTTGTTCGCTCGTCAGTTCTTTCTGAATCACGCAATGGCCCGCGTTGCCATTGACCAGAAATTCCGCATTGACACGCTGGTGATCATCGACGGCGTGCGGGAAAGGCACCAGCACACTGGCGACCCCTGCCGCAGCGAGTTCCGCCACTGTGAGCGCGCCGGATCGGCAAACCACCAGATCGGCCCAGGCCAAGGCGGCGGCCATATCGTCGATGAACGGCTGCACCTCGGCATCGACGTTGGCGGCGGCATACGCCGCCTGTACCGCCACCTGATCGCGCGGACCCGTTTGATGACGAATGATGGGGCGTTGTTCAACGGGCATCTGCCCCACCGCCGTTGGCATCGCGGTATTCAAGGCCTGCGCACCGAGACTGCCGCCCACGACCAGCACGTGAAGCGGTTCGCCCTCTGCACGCATACCATAACGTTGTTGCGGCTCAGGCAAGATGGCGATATCGGCGCGCACCGGATTGCCGACCCAGGTCGCGTTCGGTAATGTTTCCGGGAAGCCGGTCAGCACGCGCGTCGCGATATGGCTCAGCACTTTGTTGGCCAAACCGGCGACGGCATTCTGCTCATGAACCACCAAGGGCACACCGGCCAGCCGTGCCATCACGCCACCCGGGAAGGTGATGTAACCCCCCATACCCAGAACAACATCCGGGCGCACCTCGCGCATGACGCGCCGCGCGGCCACACAGGCGCGCAGTAGATTGACCGGGAGCATCAGCTTGCGCATCACACCCTTGCCACGCACGGCGGCAAATTCCACCCAGGCGCACTCATAGCCACGCGCCGGCACCAGTTTGGCTTCCATCCCGTTCGGGTTGCCCAGCCAGACGACGCGCCAGCCTTGCTGGCGCAAGACATCAGCCACCGCGAGCGCCGGAAAAATATGACCGCCAGTACCACCCGCCATGACGAGAAGTGTCTTATGCACGCTGTGATGTGCACTCATGACCGACGCCCCCGCATCATCTGGCGGTTTTCCCAATCGATGCGCAACAGAATCGCAATAGCGATGCAGTTGACCAGAATGCCCGAACCGCCAAAGCTCATCATCGGCAGCGTGAGCCCCTTGGTGGGCAGCAACCCCATGTTCACGCCCATATTGATAAAGCCTTGCACGCCGATCCAGATGGCAATGCCTTGCGAAACCAGGGCGGCGAAGCAGCGATCGAGTTTCACGCATTGCTTGCTGACCATGATGATGCGCTGAATGAGCAGCCCAAAAAGTGCGATCACGACCACCACGCCGACGAAACCGAGCTCTTCGGCGATCACCGCCAACAGGAAGTCAGTGTGCGCTTCCGGCAGATAGAAGAGTTTTTCGACACTACCGCCCAGACCCACGCCGAAGAATTCACCACGGCCAAAGGCGATCAGCGAGTGAGAGAGCTGATAGCCACGCCCCAGCGCATCCGCCCATGGATCCATAAAGCCGAAGATCCGGTCGCGACGATACGGGGACACGATGATCAGAATGGCGAAGGCGATCAGCAACAGGAGAATCAGAATCACAAAGGGTTTGATTTTCATGCCGCCGAGGAAGAGGATGCCGAAGGCGATCGAGATGATGACGACGAAGGCACCGAAGTCTGGCTCCTTCAGCAACAATGAACCGACCAGTACCATCGCCAGGAACATGGGCAGGAACGCCTTCTTCAGGCTATGCATCACATTCATCTTGCGCACGGTAAAGTCGGCGGCATACAACACGACAAAGAGCTTCATCAGCTCGGAGGGTTGTAGATTCACGACAAAAAGCGGCAACCAGCGCCGCGCGCCGTTGACGTCGCGTCCCAGCCCCGGAATCAGCACCAGCGCGAGCAGCACGATGCCCCCTAGGAAAAGATACGGCGACCAGCGCTGCCAGGTTTGCGAGGGCACCTGAAATGCCAGGCCGGCGGCCGCCAAACCAATCATCAAAAAGATGGCGTGACGAATCAGAAAATAATTCGGATTGCGGCCGAACATACGACTACCTTCGGCAAACGCGATCGACGCCGAGTAGACCATGATCAGGCCGATCAACAGCAAGGCCAGCGCGCTCCAGACGAGCAACGGATCCACTTCCGATTGCTCCTCCGGCGAGTTGATGATGCGCATCAGACGGTTCATGCAGCCTCCCCGTCTTTGATGGTCGCACAGCTGGTCAGGGCTTGCACGGTGTCGATAAAGACCTGTGCACGCTCGGCATAATTGCGGAACATATCTAGACTGGCGCATGCGGGTGACAACAACACGGTATCGCCCGGTTGCGCCTGGTCGGCCAGCCAACGGGTGGCCGCCGGCAGATCGGCAAAGCGCTCAACAGGTAGGGTGGCCGGCAGAACGGCGGCAATCGCATCTGCATCGGCGCCGATCAGCGCTACCGCACGACCGGCACGCGCAACCGCCGAGCCCAAGGGCGAAAAATCCTGCCCCTTGCCTTCGCCGCCCAATAGCAACGCCAGTTTCTGCGATGGCTGCGCCGGATCGAATAGACCGTCGATCGCCGCCAGCGTCGCGCCGACGTTGGTGGCTTTGGAGTCATCCACATAACGCACACCGTCTTGCGTCGCGATCAAGCTTACGCGATGCGGCAAACCGCGGAAGCTCGCAATGCCGCGCACAAGATCTGCGAGGGTTTTACCGGCCGGCAAAGCTTGTGCAGCAAGCGCTAGCGCGGCCTGCACATTGAGCGCATTATGGCGACCCAGCAAGGGTAGATCCGCCATCGGGATGATCGGTTCTGCCCCACGGACGATGACGCCTTCCACCAAACCAAAGTTGGCGGCATGGGTTGGCGCATCGTCACCGATGCTGATGGCTTTGGCTTGATCCAGGCCATAGGCATCCGCCCACAGATCGGCACGATTCCACACCGGATAGGCGCATTGCTCGTAAATACGTCCCTTGGCGGCAGCGTAACCGGCCATCGTCACGTGCCGATCCAGATGATCCTCGCTCAGGTTCAGGATAATCGCAGCGTCGCTACGCATGCGCTGGGTGGCTTCCAATTGGAAACTTGACAACTCGAGCACCCAGACGGCCGGCCATTGGCCTGCGCGCTGACGCGCCATGAAGGCATCAAGCAACGAGGGCGAAATATTGCCGCAGGCGACGGCGTCGACACCGGCGGCATTGAGCAGATGCGCGGCGAGCGCGGTGGTCGTTGTTTTACCGTTCGCGCCGGTGATGGCGAGCACCTTGCTCGCCGGACATGCGGCTGCGCGGGCGACATTGAAACAATCGACTTCGGACCACACCGGAATATCTTGTGCCTGTGCCGCTTGCACCACTGCGCTATCGAACGGCACGCCTGGTGACAAGGCCAGCAGATCAACCCCCGCAAGCGCCACATCAATGACGGCACCCGCTAAGGCTTGGCCACGGGCACGCCATTCGGCGTCCGGCACCGCCTGGGTCAGGGCATCGACACCCGGCGGGTCGGCGCGGGTATCGACGACGGCGATCTGCGCCTGCTGCTGATACAGCCAGCGCGCCATCGCCAGCCCGGACTCACCCAGGCCGACCACCAGCACCCGTCGACCTTTCAGGTCAGCCGGCGAGGTGTGCGAGGAGATCAGCGTCGTGGTCACGATAGGTTTCGGTTAATCGATTAACGGAGCTTGAGGGTTGAGAGTCCGAGCAGCACCAGCACGATGGTGATGATCCAGAAGCGGACGACGACCTGGGTTTCTTTCCAACCACCCAGTTCATAGTGGTGATGCAGCGGCGCCATGCGGAAGATGCGCTTGCCTTTGGTGGCTTTGAAATAGCTGACTTGCATCATCACGGAGATGGTTTCGGCGACAAAAACGCCGCCCATGATGAAGAGCACTATTTCCTGACGGACGATGACGGCGGTCGTGCCGAGCGCCGCGCCAATGGCCAGCGCCCCGACATCGCCCATGAAGACCTCGGCCGGGTAGGCGTTGAACCAGAGAAAGCCCAAGCCGGCACCAACCAGCGCGCCGAGCAGCACGCAGACTTCACCCGCGCCCGGCATGTGAGGCATGAATAGATACTTGGCATAGACCGCATTACCCGCCACGTAAGCAAAGACGGTCAGCGCCGCCGCCACCATGCAGGCCGGCATGATGGCCAGGCCATCCAGGCCATCGGTCAGATTGACCGCATTCGAGGTACCAACGATGACGAAATAGGTCAGAACGATAAAGCCGACTACACCCAGCGGGATCGCTACGTCCTTGAAGAACGGCAGAATCAGCTGGAACTGCATCGGCGTATTGGCCGTCAGCGCCAACGCACCGGCGGCGGCCAACCCGATCACCGACTGCCAGAAAAATTTCCAACGGCTGGCCAGACCCTTAGGGTCGCGATAGACCACCTTGCGCCAGTCGTCATACCAGCCGACAGCACCGGTGCCCAAGGTTACGAGCAGCACAATCCAGACGTAACGGTTTTCCAGGTCACCCCAGAGCAGCGTCGACAGACCCGTTGCGATGAGAATCAGAACGCCGCCCATGGTCGGCGTGCCCGATTTGGCCAGATGCGTTTGCGGTCCATCGGTGCGCACGGCCTGACCGATCTTCTTGGCAGCCAACCAGCGGATCACGGCGGGACCCGAGAGCCAGCTGATCATGAGTGCGGTCAGCGCCGCCAACACCGT
>JACCDW010920319.1_pt1 | contig 13969 bp, 24 predicted proteins | sample 7449781 | NCBI WGS metagenome assembly JACCDW01 (sample SAMN15323449, study PRJNA562643) | freshwater metagenome | isolation source: river surface water | place: USA:Blue River Watershed | collected 2017-08-18 | reverse complement strand
TGCCGCACTGTTCGAACTGCGTCCAGTGTTTGACGCATTCAATTTTCCGCTGCCCGACAAGATTCGTGTTACTTGCGGGTTCCCTTCATCTCGTGCCAAGGCATTGAATGCATTCGTAGGTGAACACTGGTCACCTGCTGCGTCCAGTGATGGAACGCATGAAATCCTGATCTCACCTGTGATTGATGATCATGTCGAGGTACTGGCAATCTTGGTACACGAACTTGCTCACGCTGCTACTGACGGTGACGGTCATGGTAGTAGGTTCACAAAGTGCGTTCGCTCTCTGTGGTTAGAGGGCAAGCCTACGACAACAGTCGCAGGTAATGCATTCACAGAAAATTTTGCAGGTCTGCTCGAATCACTCGATGCATACCCACATGCAAAGCTGAATGTCTCTGGTAAGAAAAAGCAGTCAACACGCATGATCAAAGCATGCTGCCCAAGCTGCAACTACACCATCCGTTTGACCAAGACATGGGCTGACAAGGGTTTACCTATCTGCCCTATCGATGGAACACAATTCGTTTAATTTTTGGAGGCTAACCAATCATGACCAATTCACAATACCAAGCGAAGATCGCTTTGCTCTCAATACAACGTTTAAACGCAGCCATAGTCCACTGTGGCGGTGTGCCTGTGCCGGATAAGCCTCGTGCAATCTCTCAGGTGATAAACCTGCTTGCCTCTGGTGCGATCACTTACGATCAAATCCAAGCCTTACCAGTTGATACATCTGCCGTAGTGAAAACAGCAGCAGCGGATCAAGAGACAATCAACCTGATCAATGACAGCAGTGTGCGTATCACTGCATCAATCGATCGCATCAATCAGGCACTGCATGAGACACAGCGACTCGGTGCCAAAGTCGATCGCAGTTTAAACGACTTAGGCATTCGCTTTGATGCCAAGGCTGATGAGCTTGCAAAGCAGGTAGCAGCTATCAGCAAGCCTGATGCAAGCAAGGTCAGCGCAGAGATCAATGCTGCTGTGTCTAAGCTGTTCGGTGAATTCAAAAAAGAAGTACCTGTCGCAACACTGGAACAGATCGCTGCAAACCTTGGCACGTTCGAGACCAAGACAGCGGGTGAGGTGTTCGGTGATACGGTCTGCCAGTACGGTCAGGGTAACGATTGGATCGACTTCCGTTCTCTGCCTGTTGCAGTGTGGAATGATGCCAATGCACCGCAGGTAGTCGATGACTACGTGTTCACTCCGGCTCACTTGCACCAAGCACTGATCGCACTCGATGGTTCACTGCCTGACAACGTGTGGTTAGCAGGTGAACGTGGCACTGGTAAGACCGAGTTCGTGACACAGATCGCTGCTCGCTTACAGCGTAGGCTCTTCCGCATTAACTTTGATGAGGCACTCGAACGTGCCGACTTCATTGGCGGTAACAGTATCGAGAACGGATCGGTAGTGTGGCAGGAAGGCATCGTCACTCAGGCGATCCAGTACGCAGGTGCAATCGTTCTACTCGATGAGATTGGTTTCGCTCGTGCGCAGTCACTCGCAACGCTGCATGCATTGTGCGAACACTCACCACATCGCAGTATCACGATCGCTGAAACAGGCAAGCGTATACCTGTTGCATCACATGTCGTTTTCTTTTGCGCTGACAACAGCAATGGACATGGTGATCACTCAGGTAATTTTGCAGGTGTGCGTGAACAGAACACTGCATTCCTCGATCGCTTTAGTTTCACTCTGCGCTTTGAGTATCTGAACAGCAGTGATGAGGCTGACTTGATCGTCAAGCGTACAGGCTTGCAACCCAAGGCAGCGGCAATCATTGTGCAGTTTGCGAATGTCGCAAGACAGAAAGCAAAGGGCGGTCTGCTCACACAGCCTCCATCACTGCGTCAATTGTTTGCGTTCGCTCGTGCTGTGAAGAAAGGCTTGCCAGTACGCACTGCATTCAATAACTCAATCGTCAACAAGTTTCCTGCCGAGTGCGAGGCAGAGCTTGTCGGTGTCTTCACTGCGCAAATCAATGAAGACGAATTCAAACAAGCATTGAAATAACTGGGAGGACTTATGCTTGCATATCACTTGAAACGTGGAGTTGAAACCACACTCGAACGTGTCTACAAAAACACTGGCAATCAATTTAAAAAATTGTCGTTCCAGTGGAATGGTAAGACAGCGGGTGTGATTCACACTCACTGGGAAACAAAAGTAATTCTGCCGTCCATCGATGAGACGAAAGAAGTTAGTCAGTCTCTGCTCAATAACTTGATCGGCTATGCACTGCACGAGCTTGGTCATGTGTGGTTCACGAAGACTGAACCTTGGGACGCAGCACGTAAAGAGTACGGTACTTACGTTGGTGCATTGATCAACGGTCTTGAAGACCCACGCATCGAACGCTGCGTCACTGGCTCTGGCTATGCACCGAATGCCAGTGTGCTGTTTGAGAATTTAGTCAATAGCATACTGACGAAGGATGGACTGCCCAAGCCTGATGACTTTCAGAACTACCCGTTCCTACTGGCAATAGAGGGTAGACGTTTAAACGGTTACTCGATCTGCTTACCATCTGTGATCGATCAGTCACCGCATGCTGCTGAATTACGTTGGGCATTGGATAAGGCTCACACTGCGACAGACACTGCTGCAATCGTCAAGATAGCGATCGAGCTATACAAGCGACTGCAACAGAACAAGCCGCAGGATAAGCCGCAAGACAAGCCAGAGGGTAAGCAGGAAGGTAAGCCAGAGGACAAGCCAGAGCAAGGCGATGACCAAGGTGATCAACAAGACGGTGATCAGCAGGGCGATCAGCAAGACGGTCAAGGCAGCGAACAGAGTGATGAGCAAGGTGATAGCAAGCCTCAGAAAATTGCACACACTGGTCGAGGTGTTGAACCTGATGATTTCATCAGTGATGAACTGAGCGACTTGAAGTGTGATGCTGATGCGCAATACGAGCGTGTCATACCTAAGAAACCTGTGTTTCAAACTATCGAACTTTACTAGGAGGATGTATGCAATTATCAAAAGACATCGGAGAGAGAGCGTATGCTGCATCACTATCAAATAACATTGATGGTCTTGCAGTGACTAAAACAAATCTGCGTAGACTGTTGCAATCAATTGATCAAGTTGGTTGGTCAACGCACGAAGAGTCTGGTCGTGTTGATCGCAGAGCATTCGTTCGCTATGCCACTGGCTCTGCAAATATTTTCTCTCGCAGAACAAGCAAGCAAGCAGAGACAGCCGCTGTATCTGTATTGATCGACTGCTCTGGTTCAATGAATGGTCTTGTTAGTGATTCATCAAGAACACGCATCGGCATAGCGCAGCAAATAACAATTCACTTGACCAAGATATTGTCGCAGTCAAGAGTGCCGTTTGCAGTGACAGGCTTTAATACTGAGCATGCAAGAGCAGGTAGAAATAATGCGCAGAGCATCAATGGTTGGGCAACGGAAGAGACACCATGTTTTATACCTATCAAAACTTGGAAACAATCGTTGCAGTCTGCGATACCTGTACTTGGTTATCTGCGTCAGTTTGCATCAGGAGGCACACCAGATTACAGCGCAGTGTTTCATGCGATCGATGATCTGAATCAACGTGGTGAATCAAAGCGCATTCTGTTTTTCATCACTGATGCTACTGGCTACCACATCGAACACATCAAGCATTTGCAAAGCATCGCAGATAAGTTAGGTGTGTTGATCGTTGCTATCGGTATCGGCACGAATGATGCAATCAAATGCTTTACCAATGCAGCAGCAGTGAACAGCGCAGAAGATTTTGCATCCTCTGCATTCAATAATGTTTTACGTGCAATCAAACAATAGGAGGCTATATGACCAAGAAGAAATTCAAAGTAACCGCAGCATACATCACGTACTGCACGATCGAGATCGAGGCAGATAGTAAAGAGCAAGCGTATGACATTGGTTGCGATACAGATGGGGGTGACTTCACCCCTAGCAACGAATACTTTGATTGGCATATCAGTGACGTTCAGGAGGTCGAGCATGCTAGTGAACAAAAGTAGAAAGGAAGTTGTTACAGGTGACATCGTGTGGCATGAGGGAAGAAGTTATTCCTTCATCCAATACGATGGTGAGTGGGTGTGCCTGAAGACAACCGATGACAGTCGCAGGTTCACATGGTTATCTCTTCCTGCCTTGGGATGGGAAGAGATTTGATACTAGTCGAAAGAAGAGAGACCGTTAAACTAAGGGAGCTTTAACATGCAAAACAGAATTGAAGTGCAACTCAAATTTGTAAACGCAGTCGTGGAAGTTTTATCAGTTGATGAATTAAAAAGCTACGCAAGAGACGCACTACATCAAGAGTATGAGCATCTCAATGATGAAGACTTTTTAGAAGTGTTGGAGTTTAATAATTTTAATGTGGAGGCTTAACATGGCATACAAAAAAATAATTGCGCAGGGCTATTGGAAGGACGATAAAAAACGATTCAACCATAAGATCGTTGTGCTTGGTGATTGGAACGGTGAAGAGGACGAAGAGGATGAAAATGTTTTCTTCTATTTGAATGGCGAAGAGCCAATCGGTGATCATGGTGATTTCTTTATAACTAATTACGAGGTGTGGGAATGAATACAAATCAATTAATCAAAGAAGCTGAGTTGCATGGTGATGTGTCGTTTGAAAACAGAACTGAATACATTACGTTTGATCACATAGGTCTAATCAATTTCTGTGAGTCAATAGAGTACGAGTCCGAAAAGCATTTAGCAGCAATTGAGGACGCAGCAGAGTTGGCTTTGATTGCATTAGATCGCATAGCCAGTGGCGAACATGTAGACGCTGAGTCAGTCGCTAATTTTTTACGCAATACATTGAAAGGTGAAACAGTATGATTGACATTCAAGAACTAGAGAAGTATCCGTTTAAACAGCGTCTTGTCATGTTGAGGACAATTAAAGGTCTATCACAACAAGAGTTGAGTGCTGACATCAATGCGAATGCATCAAGCATAGGCGCATGGGAACGTGGCGAGTCACTGCCCAAGGGCGATAAGCTAGACCAGTTGGCAGCCGCATTAGATGTGCCGCATATAGTGCTGATCCGTTGGAGAATCGAAGAGACCATTAAACGCAAATCGAAAGGAAAGTTATCATGAAACATCTAGGCGATCTTATTGTGAATGTCGCACTAGCTGCGTTCTGGGTAGCGTTCTTTGTAATTATAGGGAATGAAATTTATGACAGATTTAGTTAAACGTTTTTGTACCGCATGCCAGTTGGATAAGCCAGAGCAGGGCGGTGAATGGAAAGTGGGTAAAATTAAAAGATGGGTGTGCAAAGTTTGCACTGCACGTATGAGCATGAGTCCATATAGACGAGGGGAGGAAGACGGATGGAAAGCACGTTTTTACTGCAAATAGTTTTAATGTTGAGCGGCATTTGTTTTGGTGTCAGCATCACATGCTTGGCATTTGTTTTAGCCATCGTCAAGATGTTTAAACATGACGACTGAAGAGTACCGTCACCAGTGCGAGATCAGGTGTGTCTTGCACTGGTTTGACAAAGACCCTAAAAAAGGTCACGCTTACTTGGCTGCTCTCCGCAGAGGTAAACGAGGGGAGGCAATGATCAAACGGATCGAGGATGATCTGCGGGATCAGTGGAAGAAAGGTAATCGTGGTGAGAAAGATTCTTGGTTATAGGAGGCAGTATGAGTGAACAAGAAGAAGTTAAACGCATCGTCTATCAGAATGCGATTGGAATTGTTTTAGCTGAGGGCAGGGAGAATTATTACGTTCGATTCCCTACGCACTGTGTTTTTGTCCCGAAGCGTGAAACTAAGGCGGCTTGGAGTAATGACCCAGAAAGAAAGCCACGCAAGAAAAAAGAACCTGCATAAAGAAAAGACCCCGCCCTAGTTGAGCGGGGTTTTTTTTCGCCAGGATTTTATCTCTGCGTTTAAACGTCAAACTGTTTCAGTTGCGACTGATCCAACGCATAGCCAATCCCATGACCCAAGTCCATCTGGTTGGCATCGTGGAACAGGTGTTCCTTTGCTGCCCATCCCACCACATCAGCACCCTTGTCATCCACTATCGCTAGGATGTACATGTCACAAGGTGCATCAGCCTTCTTCAATGTAGCAAGCAACCTACCGTCCTTGCGTCTAGTTGATTTAACATCGATCGTCTTACCCTTCCTGCTGATCAAGTCAGTCCCGCCATTACGCACCCCAACCGTTAAGTCGGGGCAGAGGTTCAACATCTTGGCTACGCAATACTCAGCCACCATCCCATCAATATCAATCGACCAAGTGTCATCCTTCCCCACCTGCTGATCGACCACCTTATGCATAGCTTCTGATCTACGCATGACCCCAAGAGTGCGGCAGATAAACAGCTCCGCATCCGATAAATTTATTCTTGTCATACCGTAACTCTCTCTCCGTTTAAACGCTTAGAAGTCGTCCTGAATTTCTTCATACGTGCCTGTGATTTTATTGTAGGCAACCCTTGTCTCACCCTGTGTGCCGACCCAACGGTATCGGCATTTCCAAACTGCTATCTCTACGTCTTCCTTGCCTCGATGGACAGTGATACCGCAGTCAGCCTTAGCCCACCATGCCATTGACCCTGCGATAGCCATACCATCTGGACGAGGCAGATCGCTGCCTGAGCGTGTTACTTTGCTTGGGTGAGCTACGAACCATACATGCACCCCAAAAGCCTTGGCAAAGGCTTGTACACGAGTCAGCATGTCGCTAATCGCTGCCGTCTCAGAGTCTTTGTTGTTGCGCATGTCGATGTAGTTGTATGGATCGATGACCATCCCACGAATACCCATCCGAGCCACTGCTGCTTGCGCTCTTTCCAAAATACTATCGATGGTTGCAGGTTCGACATTCTCTGAGTCCATAAACAGGAAGTGATCCTTGACCCATGTAAATGACTTGTTCTTTTCTTCCTCGGTCATCCTGTAAGTGCCGTCAAAGAACCGCTTGTTGCTGTAGATTTCCATCAGTCGAGAGATGTGTACCTCTGGTTGATTCTCAAACGAGCAGAGGGCGAACTTCCAATCATGCTGCCTAGCCAAGTTGACCATGAGCTGATCAACAAAGTTGGACTTACCCATGCTTGGGTAGCCAGTGACTACGGTGAGTTGTCCTGCTGCCACCGTATAGATTTGGTCTACGTTTGAATAGCCAGTGCTGAAACCTTTGCCCGTGCCTTTAGTCCACAGATCGTTTAAACGCTCCTCGAACTTGCTGGCTGAAGATAAGCCTTCGACTGGATAAGGTTCGGCTGCATCGATGATGCGCCTAACTTCTTCTACCCCATCGTTCAATAAGACTTCGTTTAAATCTTTGCGCTCGAACTGAGCCAAACGACATTTATGTTTACCTATCCTGCGAGATAATTCCTCTGCCAGTGCTTGACCCGCTGAGTCATTGTCAGTTGCTATAACAATGTGGGGAGCTTTAGAAAGTATCTCGAACGCATTCCATACAAAGGCAAACTTCTTATCCTCACTGGCACTGACCTTACCATCGACCACCTTCATTGGCGCACCCGCAGGAACGGACACGATGTTTTCTATTCCGCATTCCATGCCTGTCAGTGCATCAATCTCGCCTTCGACTATCACTATAGGTTTGGAGGGATCGACCAAGTCAATTAAGAAAAAGTCATGCGCACCACCTGCGTCCTGAGTAAAGTCTTTGTCTTCGATGCATCGATACTTCGCAGCAGTCAATGCGCCACCTCGGAAGTACGGGAAGCCTATTGCGTCTGCCTCTTTGTTTAAACGGTGAAAGTATTTGCTGGCTGAGAATAACTTAGCCTTATCTGCTGTCTCCTTCGATATGCCCCTTGTCTGTAGGAACTGGTAGTGCGCCTCACCAAGCGCAGATTGAGTGATTTGTTTGTTTGGTACGGCAGACAATTTTATCTCCACAGGTTTGCTATGTTTTAAAAGAACTATCCCTCTTTCGTTGCAGTGATGACAAATGTATACCCACTTGTCATTAGTGCGTGTGATTACCATCGCTTTGATATTGTGCTTCTTACGCTGAGGGGAGCAGCTTGGACACGCTACACGTTCACTATCCTGAACTTGCAGCGCAGATACGAATGCTTGAACTTCGTTCAATTGATTAGCCTCCAATTGTTAGTGTTACTTGTTATCGCCTTTGTTTTTTGATTTCTCTCTTAGTCTTAGATTACCTACTGTTGTCTTGCCTCCTTTTCTTATTGGCTTTATATGATCGATGTCTTTACCTGCTCGATCAATTCCTTTTTTATCGTAAAGTCTTCTGGCTTTTTGACGCTCAAGAAATCCTTCAACGTCACCTCGTTGTTTTTGTAATTGATATTCTTTTTTATAGTTACGTTTAGTAGCCATAGTTATATATAGTCATAGTTACACATAGTCATCTGCCCTCTTGGTGAGGGCAGACCTAGCCTTATCCTAGGTTTGCCTTCACAATCCTGCCCAATTGGAGCCGGTTGACCCGACAGCCTTTTCGTCCAAGGGCGCTGTCTTCGCCACCCTATCTCCCATTTCAGAACTATCCCGTGGTTGGAGTATTCACATTTTGCGCCCACCGTTGTGACCGTCACGCAAACAGGCAATCAGTTTAATCAAACACGCACGAACAACGCAAGCACAAAATAAAAAAACTATAAAATAAAAAAGGGGCAAGCGTTTAAACTTGCCCCGAACCAGAAGGAGTCTGCCCGAAATGGAGAGAGATAGAGCAGACACATGAACATTAAACTATCTAAGAAAAAAAACAATCGAGAACAAAGTGCGAACGCTTGACACTGTTCGTATAGCAGTGCAAAATCTGTGTTCCAAGTCGTGATTAGCCTCCGCACAAGGATCACACTCCCCAGTGTGAAAAGGGAACCTTCTAGTCTTAGTTGGTTCCCTTTTTTTCTACCTTGATTTCGCAGCGTGGGTTCTCTTTATCCAATCCCCAATAGATATGTTTCTCTTTGACCTGTCTGTCATTCTCATAAGCAACACCTTGCAGTAAATCTAATATCAAACTCTCGTCCAAGTCTGGTCTGCGTGATGCGTAATAGATAGTGATATGCACAATGACATCACCTTCAAGCAGATGGCACGCCGCTTTAGCTTGACGTTTAAACGCATCGCAATAGCTTAACGCCTTTTCCGATTTAATAAACATCGGCTTACCTCTTATGTAAACCATCTTCCTTGAGTTAGCTTTGGATGCAGGTTCACCTAAAATATTTAAGAATATTGCTTGATCTGTGTTCGCACTATTGGTATTATTCATGTTCTTAGGAGGCTATATGAAAATCACTAATAAATTTAATGTACCAGATACCTTGGTAGCGTTAGCTAAAAACGATACCTATACAAAAGGTAAGGCTGACTTCTCTGTCACAGAAATTATTTCCCCACCACGAGTACAGCGATTACGTCGCAAGTATTGGAATGAGATGGAGTCTGACGTATCTGACATGTTATGGCAATTGCTTGGTAGCGCCTTGCATGTAGTTGCTGAACGTGGTCAAGCTGATGACTGCATCACTGAAGAAAGATTATACGTAGAGGTAGATGGTGTCACGCTATCTGGTGCAATCGATATTCAAAAGGTCACACCAGAGGGAATCATTATCACTGACTACAAATTCACCAGTGCATGGGCATTACGTCAGGATAAATTCGAATGGGCAGCGCAGCAAAATATATACGCATGGATGGTGAGCAAAGCCAAAGGACAGAAAGTTGTTGGCATACAGATATGCGCATTGATTCGTGATTGGGTTCGTAGAGAGGCGCAAGCCAAGCCCGACTACCCACAAGCACCGATACAGGTAATCAATCTCCCACTGTGGGACTTAGAGAAGACAGAGCAGTACGTGCGTGATCGTATTGATATGCACAGAGATTCAAAGGTAGCCGCAGACTTTGAATTAGAACTTCCATTCTGCACAGAAGACGAGAAGTGGATTCGTGAAACTAAGTACGCAGTAAAGAAAGAAGGCAGGAAGACCGCTGTCAAATTGTTTGATGAACCTATAGCAGCAGGTGAGTTAGCGCATGAGGTAGGCGGTTTTGTAGAGATACGCAAGGGTGAGGCAGTGCGTTGCACTGGTAACTTCTGCGGTGTATCACAGTGGTGTACTCAATATCAAGCAACGTTAAAGGAGGATAACGATGGGTGATTGGGCAGATATGCATTCTGAGTATGATTATGATTTTGCTCCTGCGAAATTTAGTTACGCTAAAGACATTAAAAACTCACTGTGGATTCAAAAGAATGGTGAGAGGATCAAGATCGGTGATATGACAGACAAACATTTACTGAATGCATATAAGATGTTTGATGATGAAAAATTGTTTATCGAAATGGTTGTTAGATTGTTTGAAAAAAAGTTAACTGAAGGAGAAACAAATGATTAAAAAAACAGAAGCGAATGAAAGATTAGAGGCTACGATATTTTGGAAGTTATCCGCTGCAAGGATAATGTTACAAGAGCAACCGCTAACAAAGAGTGGTGCCAACAAATTCGCAGGGTACAAGTATTTCGAGCTTGGGGATTTTCTTCCCGCCATTCAGCGAATTTTTAATGAGGTAGGTTTAGTGGATGTCATTAGCTTTACTGCTGATACGGCAACGCTCACGCTCTATGATTCAGACAATGGGCAGAGCATTGTATTTACTTCCCCTATGGGTTCAGCAAACTTAAAAGGCTGCCATGAAGTCCAGAACATAGGCGCTGTTGAGACTTATCAACGGAGATACCTATACGTAACTGCGCTTGCCATTGTCGAGGCTGACTCGCTTGATGCAGTAACTGGCAACAAAGATGTAGAACCACCAAAGAAGGCAGAGAAAAAGCCAGAACCAAAAGATGATCTTAGCTTTGATGTGAATACATTTGTAGACAAGATGATCGAATGGGGTCAGACAGCGCAGTCACAAAGTGAGTTGACTTCGTTGTGGAAAAATAATCAGGCTTCAATTGATAAGCTGAAGTCTGGTCATGCAGAGTTGTTTAAACGTTTAGTTAGTTTGTTTGGCGAGTTGAAACTTAAATTTCAGGAGGAAGAATAATGGCATACGGTAAACCATTTGAAGATAAACCAAATAGCGGTAGCTTTCATTCACAGGCTGTAAAGAAGTCGGAGAACTCACCTGACTACACTGGCAGCATTACGATTGATCTTCGTGCGCTAGGTATTGGTGAAGGTGTACACAAGGTACGCTTATCTGGTTGGAAGAAGATTTCCAAAAGCACAGGCAAGCAGTACATGTCTTTAGCTGTGTCTGCATTCTTAGAACAAGGCGCACCAAGAGCAATGCCAAGACAAGAAGAAGCACCAGATGACATTCCGTTCTGATGATGATTTAACACCTAGAGATTTCTTTGCTGCCCTCGCTATGTCAGGGATGGTAGCAAGGAATAACTCCATGTCTCAGTCCAATATTATTCATTGGTCATACGACATGGCTGATTTATTTTTAACTATAAGGAGAGAGCAAAATGAAAAAGAAAACAACGACAGAGCAAAAAGTAAAACGTCCAGTAGGTCGCCCAAGAAAAACAGCAGTGCGAGTAGGAAAACTTGACACGAGCTTTGAATCAAAAACCATTAGAGATTTAACCGCAAGGATCGCAGAGCTTGAGTATCAGAACATTGGGTTCCGATCTGTCATCTCTTATCTTGAGACGCAGCTTGGGCTGACGCAGACCCAATGAATGCGCTTCAGTTTGAAGGCTTGAAGGTTGCGTTGAAGCAAGACGCAACCGGATATGTCTTGACATTGAAGGTTCACCCCAACGAGATACCAGAAGAGTTGCTTCGTGATTTTGTTGGGTCAAGGTACATGGTTGCGATGGCACGTTTAAACGATGACGAAACACCTATGCCATACCAGAACAGAGTTAAGCAAGCAGGTATGCTGTGTAGGAATAAAGTCTTCTATGAATTCATCCAGAACATTCATGGTCTTGTTAATGTGGACGAATCGATAGCCACCAATTTTCTCTATGAATTCTGTGAGATCACATCACGCACAGAGTTGAATGGGAACAAGGCGGCTCAAACACTATTCGATAAAATGATGGAGGAGTATGAGCGATACACCAAAGAAAACCTCCCGTTTTAGTCGGGCAGAAAAAAATACAGTTCAACCTGTAATGATTCATTTGCTTAAAGATGACATGCCGCTGATCAGAGATTTTGGAGACAGGAACGACAAGACCATATCTCAGATAGCAAGGGAAGGCATTAAGATTTATATCACTGAAAAATACGACGCTTATAAGGTTGGCTATGAAGATGGATTGATAGCAGCAACAGCCATACTTAGAAGAAAAGGATTTAACTCTGAGAAACTTAATGACTTTGTTTGCGAGTCGGCATGCAAAGAAATTGAAAAGTTTATAGGCAAATGAAGATAGATCGTTGGTACGGGAAGTTGGTAGACCTAGGATGCATAGTGTGTTTAAACGAGCTAGGCGTTCGCAGTCCCCCGGACATGCATCACATCCATAAATTCGGCAGGAGGGTCGATGACTTTCATACGATCCCTCTCTGTCCGAACCACCACCGCTCTGGTGTAAACAGCCCCATGTACGTCTCTCGTCATCCTTGGAAAAAGGAATTTGAGAAACGTTATGGGACTGAGTGGGAGCTATACGAGCAAGTTAAGAAACTTGTTGAAGAGCTTTAGTTCTCAAGCATCTTTCTAACAAATTGAATGCGAGAAGTTAATCCTACCTCTGCGCTTCTAATGTTATCCAACACTTCACGCTTCTTGTCAGGCTCCATCTGAGACATCATTACTACTTTTCTTAGGTCTCTTAGTTGAGTCATGTCTTGGTCAAGAACCTGAATGTAAGGTTTGATTGATTGTAGCTTGCCACCCTTGCCCATCATATATTGCTGCAAGTCTTCCATGTTGCCTGTACGTTCTAGGAAGTTGATGGTACGAGTAGAGGTCTCTACCTCATTCTTTAAATCATAGTAGGCAGAGATAGTTCCCGTTCCTTCGCTTGGAGAGAAGAAGCGTTTAAACACTGGCATCTGTTCCAGCTTCAAGCTGGCTTTAGTTGGGTCGCCTTCACCACGCATGACAGAATCCAACATCATGGCAGCATAAGTTCCTAGCGTACCTGTATAGCCCTTGATTAAGTTATCTACCTTAACAGGTGAAGTATTGGTTGCTTCGCCTATTTCCTTTGCTAAGAGTGATGTACTTGCTCCCGCTTGGTACTTAGCCTCTAGCCCCTCTAGTCCCATGCCAACGATAGGTTTACCTGTGAAGAACGAGTAGTTAGCTGTGTTCTCAACAATAGGCAGCAACGCTTGTGGTATTGGATTGAATGCCAGAGTCGATGTAATGTTACGAATGATCGATTCTTTTAAGTCAGCGCCTGTGTCTTGACCAAAGAAGTATTCAAGGATGCGCTCAGGGAACACTTTAAACAGCGTACCAATTTCAAATGGGATTGGTATACGGACGTTACCAAATATCCAATAGTTGTCACGAGTCTCAGCTTCTGCTGTCTTGTATTCATCCGTATCAGAGGCAAGCGCCCAGTACATGCATGACAGCGCAAGGATAGTTAGTGAGCGAGTAATGAAAGCCTTCTGCATTGCCTCTCTGTTCTGGGTAGCCATCTTGCCAAAGCCTGAACGATATAGAACATCTAAGCCTTGGATACGAGCATTCAAGAAAGGCACAACCGCTGAGAGGATACGAATCAATGCAGAGTTGCCTTTGCGTGAGAAGTTCATTACTTCCATCGCTTGGTAGACTGCCTCTGCTTCATTGCCTGTTTCTTTCAGTACACGCTTGTATATCTCAGCACGAGTCGCTACGTCTGATGCGGTCGATCCCTTATCTAACGCATCCCATATCTTATTTAAAGGCATCAGCGCTATATCTTTAGGACTGAAATCCTTTGCACGTTTACGTAACTCAGCCTCTACCGCACGAGAGCTAGACTGTATGTCGTTGGCAAAGT
>JACCDW010683667.1_pt1 | contig 13970 bp, 10 predicted proteins | sample 7449781 | NCBI WGS metagenome assembly JACCDW01 (sample SAMN15323449, study PRJNA562643) | freshwater metagenome | isolation source: river surface water | place: USA:Blue River Watershed | collected 2017-08-18 | reverse complement strand
TAACAATTTCTTCTGGTGATTTTCTCCAGTCGTATGGGTAACTCTTCCACTCAGCAATAGCTCCCATACTTTGAGTATTATTTAAAAAGTTTGTGAATCCAAGATAGATTTCCTTATCAAAAATACCCGCCCCGATATTGGTTGTATTAATATAATCTCTTGTATAAATGTTTTTATTAATAGATACACCTTGATTATTTAAGTACAACTTATCGACATCCCCATTTATATTCGGTTCCCACAATTGATTCTCTCCAGTTATTTGTTTTTTATATAATCTACTTGCCTGTATTCCAGGAATAAACAAAACATTTGAACAGCACACCGTTGATGTAGCCCTATCCCTGTTCTTTACATCTCCTTCTAAGAAAATGACTTGTTTTGGCAAGTATACGTTTTTCTGGTTTGGATCATAAAAAGTATTCTGATCAATAAATGATCCAGCTGTTCGGTGTATTCCATATTCTGTATTTCCCACAACTCTTGAATCGGTAAGGATTAAGAATGAATCTGATGACTGAATACCTACCGTATTTGTCGACACAACGCTCCTGGTGATACTTGAAGTTGAATAGCCGAACATTCGTACTCCAGCATCGAACATGCCTTCTATAACTGAATTATTAATATCTAAATTTGATTGATCATATATTTCAAAAGCAGTTGCTGAGTTCTTCACAATGAAATTATCAACATAAACACTTGATCCTTTATAGATTTTTCCACGCGAAGTAATTGCGGAATTTTGTCCAACAGCATTAAATACAGAATCTTTAATACTTAGCCTACTATCATCATATACATCAATACCAATTGGAGCATCTATATTGATCATGTTTACGAATTGTAAATTCAAAATTGAATTCCCATGAACAGTTATGACTGAACTGTATCCTTTCATGTCTTTAATACTGACATTGCTCAAATGTGCAGTTGAACTTCCCTGTATGTCTACAATCGATTTTCCACCTAAAATATCAACGTGATTTAAATCAATAATGGCATTGTCAGAAAATATACCCAATGAATCCTCATCCTGAACTATACTAATTGGTTGACTTTCAGAACCCACAAACTGCATTCTTCCTTGAACATTAATGTGACCGCTCTCGAATCTGAGAACTACCCCTTCAAATATTTTTAATGTCACCCCTTTTGGAACTTTAACTTCTCCTCGAATTACAAATGGTGAATTTTCCTGTGTCCAATTTTGCGACTGAGAAACAATAGCGGAATCAACAACTGTGTCTGCTGATAGAAAATTTAATGGATAGAGTAATAATATTAAAAATAAATACTTGAGTTTCATACTCACAGTATCCATATTCCATATTAAATTTAGTTAAACTGAAGATAAATTACAAACTATTATTTAAAGAAAGCATTCCAGTTAAACCAAATACGAGAAAACCTAAAATAAGGAGAACGAAGAATCCACAAATAAGTTGAAATGCTGTATTGCTAAACATATATACATATTAACATACAAAAACCCGCCTCGTGAGAGAGCGGGTTTTTGTTCTACTGGGCTTAATCGATTAGACTAACCTCAAGTTACTTTGACGTTGCTTACTTAATGAAGTTAGCAGCTGATGAAGTCTTGAAATCTTCTAGACCGTAAGTCTGTCCATTTCCTGAAGTCAAAGCAACAGATCCAACTGTCCACTTGATTCCAGTAATAGAAGCGTTGTAGAGACCACTTTGAGGCACAGCACTGTTAGGCATCTGAGCAGTAACTGTTACAGAAGCTGTTGAGCCGTCTGCAATGTTATTGTTAGGAATTGTAACAACACTTACACTTGTAGCCGCAACAGCATCAGCTGTTGTAGTTCCAAAGTAAACCTTAAAGTCACTGTTTGTAGGAAGAGTCATAATTCCTCCCTGAGCAGCTATATTCAATGCGAATGTAGCAGTCATGGCAGTTGATGATCCAGCCTGATTTGTACCAGTGATACTAATTGTAGGTGTACCAGCAAGTGTAATTACAGGTGCAGATGCATACATGTACACAGGAGCACTAGCGATTGTAGCAGAAACAGTACCAGTATTTCCATTTGGCTTCTGGAATTCTACGTTACCAACAGTTACTGTTGATGAAGCCGCTACTGTAGTACTAGCTGCATAATTAGCCTTGATTGTGTAAGTCTGGATTGCGTTTTGTGCAATTACAGATCCTGCAGATGTATCAAGGTTATTAAACGCAACTGTTGATGATCCAGTCATAGACTTAACCAAAGTTGAACCTTGGTACAAAGATACTACTGTTGGAATAACACCAGTATAAGTTGTATTTACAGTCAAAAGAGTTGAATCTCCTGTTTCTGACTTAACATTGAATGTTCCAAGAGTTACATTCTCTAGACTATCAACACCGTTGTTTCGGTAGTTCTGTGATCGTAGAGGAGTAGTAGCTGAAGTAACAGACAAACTAGATGTTCCAGGCTTTACAAAAGTATGTGTTCGTGAGAAACCTGATCCATCAATACTGTAGAAGCTTGAGATTCCGTTTCCAGAAATAGCTCGAACAGATGAAGTCTGGTAACCATCGATAGCAACTCCTCTTGAAGAATCAATTGAGTTTGTACTAAATGAGAAAGTAAGAGTCTTTGTTGAATCCTTTGGAACAACGAAGTTCAAACCTGAAACTCGATAATAGTATTTCTGATTCTGATCCTTTGTGAAAGTCGTAAGACTTACAGGAACTGAAGCAATTACAGTTGATCCATCCCAGACTTTGATTGTGTTAATCAAAGTAGCTGGATTTTCTGAATTATTACCTTCTGTAACTCTAACTTCTAGATCAACAGTCTGAACTGTTACATCAGCAATTCGAGCTCGGAATTCAATTCCGTAAACTGGAACATCGTTCTGTGTTCGAACATTTGCATTGTCTGCAGGGTTTGAAGCAAGTCGGATGTCTAGAGTTCCTTCAACGTTTGAAGTTGAAGTAACTACAGGATTAGTTGTAGTAGTTGTTGTAGTTGTAGTAGTTACAGGTGATGTAGCTGCTGAATCTGCAATAACTGCTGCTCGAGTGATAGGACCAAAGTATCCCTTTGCAGGAGTAATACCCTTTGATGCCTGGTAAGCTGCTAGAGCTGCCTTAGTAAGTCCTCCGAAGTTTCCAAGTGCTGTTGTAGCAGGCACTGTAAGGAAACCTTTAGAGATAAGGAATGACTGTAGAGCGACTACAGCTGGGCCTCGTGATCCAACTGTTAGGTTGGTGTTGAATGATGACGCCATTGTGTCAGCAGAAGCTGCAACTGGTGCAACAACTGTCAACGCAAGAGCAAGAGTCAACATTGCGATGAAAATTTTCTTCATATAAATAATTTTTTGTTAAAAGATACTTTCACTACGCTTAATTTATAATAAAATTTATAATGTGTAGCTACGATACCTTCGGGTTAAACTAACCTTGCGAACCCGTACAGAGACTGAAGATATTTTCAGTACATGTACGGGTTCGCAATTTTTTTAATAACTAACTTTTAATGACTGTTCTTTGTCGCAGAAAGTCATACCACTTCCCAACTTCATTTCTTTCATGATTCATACATATAGTATGTATCACTTCAGATCGACACGAAGTATGGATAAGTTGTTGAGACGAATGTGAAGTATCAGGCGGTTCTGTATATGCAGTATAGCTTTCTGAATTTCAGTTTTTTATCTTAACTAACCTATGTAATTTTCAAGGTGCTATCTAGTCTGTAATTTCTCTCACTTAATATATAGAAATATACGCTGAATCTGGATGCATATACCATGACGGCATATGAACCATAATATTACAAAAAATAGCCCTTTTAGTCAATTTTAACCTTAATAGTCAAGGGTTTGAAGAATTTTCCTTAAACGGACAATGAGTATCGACTCCAACGTCTTTCACCTGTCTTTAATAGGACACCTGAGTTTACTAAGGACACGAGCTCTCTCTGGATGGTCTTTTCACTACACCCCTTGATCACATCTGTGAGGTCTTTTATAGAAAGCTCCCCTCTTTGTCGGATAGTTTCAGTAATAAGGTCTTGTCTTGAGTTCGTCTCTTTAATGTTAGTAACCTCAACAACCTGAGGAGCTGGATTTTTTTGCATCAGGTTAGGTGAACTTTTAATTTGAGGAGTTTGTCCTTTTGAAATTTCTTTGTTAATTAAAACTTCCACTTCTTTGTTTTCAATTTGAGACACGACTGGTTGCTGATCTATGAATGCGACATCAAAAAGTGTCGATGGGATTAAATTATTATCTTTGTAAGTTGAACTGACATATTCTGTAACCTCAGAAATATAGATATGAAGTTGCTTTGAAATTATCTGGTAATTTGCTTCTGATACAAATTTAGAACTAAGTCCTATATCGGACAAAGAAATCAACTTCATCACATTAAGGACAACCTCCTTGAGTATGTCTTCATTCAGCCTAGGTGATAGTAGAAACATCTGTGACTTATCAAGAAGAGAAAGGGCCCCTTCTCTTAACTTAACTTTTATTGATTGGCTGTCTTCAATATGCTGAGTGAGCATAAAAAAAGCTTTAGAAATTTTCTCTGACTTTTTATAGAGGTACACACCTTTGTTGTCTTTGAATACCTGAGAAAGCACGTCGAACAGCTTAATGTCTTTTTGCTCTACTTCCTGATTGTTGATGTCTTTTTGCATATTTTTTAATCTTCGAAACCTGACCTATAAAAACTTTCCTTCGAGTCCTTTATTAGCCCGTATTATATATAAGACAATATTAAAAGCAACTTCATAGGGTCTTACCTACGTGATAAAATGTTTTCATGGCAAAACGAGAAAAGAACGAAAAACGTAAACAGGATGACCTGAAGGATTCTAGCTTGGCAAAAAAAACAAATCTTAAAGATACAACCATCAAAAGTGTGTGGGGTATTCTCCTTTTTGTACTGTCAGTATTCTTCTTATTAGCAGCAATTCATAACGGAGGAAAGGTGGGTAATATTACTCATGAATTCCTATCAAGCTTACTAGGTTACGGATACTATCTAATACCTACAATTTTATTAATACTCTCAGCATCATTCTTTGGTGGAGAGGAAAGAACCTTTCCAACCTCAAAAGGGCTTGGAACAGTACTCTTTGTTGTTTCAGGTTTAGGACTCTTTCATCTAATTCAAACTGACAGTGGAGGGGTTGTTGGATCACTTATCGCAAGACCCCTCCTTAGCCTTTTTGACTACACAATTAGTTTTCTTACACTAGTTGCCTTGATTGTAATCTCTGTCCTCATTATCTATGATGCTTCAATCAAAAAGGAACATCTACTGTTCTGGAAACATCTTAAGAAAAAGGATACTTCTGACGAAGAAGTGTTAGAAGATGAGGAGAACAAGAAAATTGATGAGGCAGGAAAGAGTGTTGAAAAACAAGCTAAAATTAAAGGACAAGATGTGTCCGATAAGAAAGATACGGCTGAAGAAGAGCCTAAAACATCTGTCCTTGATGCTATCAAGAAGAAGCTCGGAGGTGGAGAAGAAGAGACTAAATCAGATGACCTTATTCAAGTCTCAAGAAAGTCTATTCTTCTAGGTAAAGCTTTCATTCCACCCCCTCTTTCTCTTCTTGAGGTTGATCGTGGAAAGCCTGGAGTTGGAGATATCAAAGCCAACGCAAACATCATCAAAAGGACACTGCAGAACTTCGGTATTGATGTTGAGATGGATGAAGTATCAATCGGACCATCAGTAACAAGATATGCACTTAAGCCAGCTGAGGGCGTAAAGCTTTCTAAGATTCTCGGACTACAAAACAACCTTTCTCTTGCGCTCGCTGCTCACCCTATTAGAATCGAAGCTCCAATTCCAGGTAAGTCACTTGTCGGTATTGAAATCCCAAACAGTGTAAAAACTACAGTTGGACTCGGATCACTCCTTAATCAGGATGAATATCAGAAGTCAGATAAACCACTCCTTGTAGCACTTGGAAAAGGTATCTCTGGAAAATCATATTTTGACAACCTTGCTAAGATGCCTCACCTCCTTGTAGCAGGTACAACTGGTTCTGGAAAATCTGTAACAATACATGCACTCATCACTTCCCTACTCTTCCGTAACTCTGCTGAAAGTTTGAGATTTATTATGATCGACCCTAAGCGAGTTGAACTAACTCAGTACAATAAAATTCCCCACCTTCTAACTCCTGTTATTACAGATGCAAAGAAAGCAATTCTTTCACTTAAGTGGGCGGCAAAAGAAATGGATAGACGATACAATCTTCTAGAAAAAAATTCAGTTCGAGATATTTCTTCATATCACAAAAATATAGTTACACCAGCGCTTGAGAAAAGAAAGAAAAATCCTTCTACGGATCCTGAAGAAGAGAACATCGATCCAATGCCATATATAGTAATCTTCATCGATGAACTTGCAGATATCATGCAGGCATATCCAAGAGAACTTGAATCTGGAATTGTGAGACTTGCACAAATGAGTCGAGCGGTTGGAATACATCTCGTACTTTCAACTCAGCGTCCTTCTGTGAATGTAATTACTGGACTTATCAAAGCAAACGTTCCTTCTAGAATCGCACTTCAAGTAGCTTCACAAATCGACTCAAGAACAATCATCGATATGAGAGGAGCAGAAGAGCTTCTTGGAGCTGGAGACATGCTTTACCTATCAGCGGAAATGTCTACACCAAGAAGAATCCAGTCTGCATACATAACCGAAAATGAAACAAAGAAGCTTGTTCAGTATTTGATAGACAATATGGACAGCCTTCCACAAGAGATTGCAATGACTGGTGAATCAGTAACAAATTCTACACCTGACCCTATCTTCTCTTCTTCTGGAGACAGCGGCTTTGGAAGTGACGCAGATGACGAGGAAGATGATGACCTGTACGAAGAAGCAAAGAAAACAGTTATTGAAGCAGGAAAAGCGTCAACTTCATATATCCAAAGAAAATTAAGAGTTGGGTATGCAAGAGCAGCAAGACTTATGGATATCCTTGAAGAAAGAGGAGTCATTGGCCCTGCTGACGGAGCTAAGCCTCGAGAAGTGTTAGGACAAGGTGGGAACGAAGAAAACAATGAACCTGAGAATGAAAGTGAAGACATACTAGTTTAGAAAAAGTTTAAAGAGAATTGAACACACTATATATATGATTAAACCGTACGAAGATGGAAAACTAATACTTAAAGCTTTAGTAATAGCTGTCTTTGTACTGGTTATTCTCGGATACAGTGTCTTTCAATCTCAAAAGATTGTTCACGGTCCTGAAATTATTATTTCATCTCCTGTTTCAGGGAGCACAACCCAAGAAAGCAGCGTTGAAATCAAAGGGGTAGCTAAGAATATATCTGAAATTTCTCTTGATGACAGACCGATATATATCGATGAATCAGGAAATTTTAGTGAGAAATTGATGCTCTACCCTGGGTATAATATAATCAAACTTAAGGCTCAAGATAAGTTTGGTGCAAAGACGGAAAAAACCATCGAACTCGTTTACAAGCAATAATAATTAATATCATTTATGGCAAAATTAAATTCAAAGAAAGACAAGAACTCAAAGAAATCAAGTGTAAACGAAGCAACAAATGAAACTGAGATTCTAGAAGTCGAAGAAGACGGTTCTGTTAAAAACAACAAGAAGGTTTCAGAGTCTGCAGCAACAATCAAAGACACAATCGCTCATATTAAGACTAAGTTCGGAGATGACGCTATTATGAAGCTAGGTGATAAACCTAAGGTTGATGTTAATGTGATTCCTACTGGCTCTATTGGTCTAGATGCGGCACTTGGTGTAGGAGGAATGCCTAGAGGACGTATTGTTGAAATTTTCGGACCTGAATCATCAGGTAAGACTACCCTATCGCTTCATGTGATCGCAGAAGCACAAAAGATGCACGGCGTATGTGCGTTTATTGATGCTGAACATGCAATGGATCCTGAATACGCAAAACGACTCGGTGTTAAAATTGATGAGCTTCTCATCTCTCAGCCAGATACAGGAGAACAAGCCTTAGAGATTGTAGAAAGTCTTGTGCGATCAGGAAAAATAGATGTAATCGTCATTGACTCAGTTGCAGCGCTGACACCAAAAGATGAAATCGAGGGAGACATGGGAGCACATCATGTAGGTAAACAAGCTCGACTTATGTCTCAAGCTCTTAGAAAACTAACAAGTATCGTTTCAAAAACAAAGACTGTTGTCATCTTCATCAACCAAATTCGAATGCAGATTGGAGTTATGTTTGGTAACCCAGAAACAACTCCAGGAGGAAAGGCATTGAAGTTCTATACTTCAGTTAGACTAGATATTCGAAGAATTGCTCAAATCAAAAAGGGTGAAGAAATCATGGGAGGAAGAACTCGAGTTAAGGTTGTTAAGAACAAAGTTGCAGCACCTTTTAAACAAACTGAATTTGATCTCATGTACAACGAAGGAATTTCAAGAGAAGGAGAAATTATTGCCCTTGGTGAGAAATATGGAATCATGACTAAGAGCGGAACAAGCTATTCATACAAAGATGAAAAGCTAGGCCGAGGGTATGATGCGACAAGACAGTACCTTCGAGAAAACACAAAGACAAGTGACGCTATCCTTGCTGAAATTAGATTAAAACTTAAAGAACAGGCATAATTGCTTTTACTGGACTTATCACCCGCTTTTGACTAGAATATCCATATTATTTGCTTAATTAAGTCCTTGGTAGCTCAAAACCTACCGATATTAACATGTTAGATTACAACGAAATTACAGTTAGAAAATACATAGTGTTTGAAAATGAACCTTACGAAGTTCTTAGTTCGCATGTATTCAGAAAGCAGATGAGAAAGCCGGTTAATGCAACTAAGCTTAAGAACCTCATTTCTGGACGAGTGATTGAACATTCGTTCAGTGCTCAGGACAAGGCAGTAGAAGCTGAAATTGAGACAAGAAAGGTTAAGTTCCTCTATGCAAATAAAGGTGAATGGTGGTTTTGCGAAGAGACCGACCCTAGTAAGCGATTTAAGCTTGATGAAAGCCTTCTAGGAACTCCAGGTAAGTTCATGAAAGCTAACTCACTTGTTGAAGTTGTGTCTTTTGAAGATAAGCCTTTCGGAGTTAGCCTTCCTATCAAAGTAGACCTTAAAGTAACTGACGCTCCCCCAGCAGTACGAGGTGACACAGCAAAAGGTGGTAACAAAGTTATCACGCTTGAGACAGGAGCTACTCTAAATGCCCCTATGTTCATCTCAGAAGGTGACGTAGTCAGAATCAACACTGAAACTGGAGAATACGTAGAACGAGTGACTAACAAGTAATATACAGGTAGTCAAAACAAAAACCTCTCATCTCTGAGAGGTTTTTGTTTTACTTCACAATTAGTTTGCAACGAAAGGTAGGAGTGCCATGAATCGTGCTCGCTTTACCGCTAGGGCAAGCTTTCGCTGATTCTTAGCAGTTACACCAGTTCTCTTTCGAGAGATGATTCGTCCATGAGGGTTAAGAAACTTTTCTAGAATTTCTGTATCCTTATAGTCTACATGCTGTATGTTGTTTTGTGAAAAATAGCATTGTTTAGCCATAAATTTACTGTTATTAACTACTAAAATGGAATATCTTCCGGATTAATTTCTTCTTCTGGATAATCAACTGATGGCAATGAATCTAGAGGATCCTTTTCTTTTGCTGGGGCAGACTGGTTTGAAGAAGGATATGAACCTTTTGATTCTCCGCTTGGTTTTGGACCAAACTGTACCCTATCAGCAACTACTTCAGTTCTGTATTGCTTTTTACCATCTTGCCCATCCCATGAACGTGTCTGCATTCTTCCTTCAATGAAGACTGAAGCTCCCTTTTTAAGGTACTGAGCTACTGTTTCAGCTTGTCGGCCGAATACTACAACATTGTGATAATCCGTACTCTCTTGTCGAGCGCCGTTATTATCTTTCCATGTTCTGTTTGTAGCTAATGAAATATTAGCTACTTGCATACCTGAAGGCAGAGCTTTTAGCTCTGGATCTCTAGTCAGGTTTCCAAAAATTATTGCTTTGTTAAGATACATTGTAATTGTTATGCTAATTTTTCCGCTTCTGGTTCAATCTGAACTTCTTCGGCAACGATAGCAGCATCAACGGGTGCGTCTGTGGCAGGAGTGGCTTCTTTTGTAGCCGACTTTTTTGCAATCTCTTTTGGACCAACATAAGTGTTCTCCTTCACTGTTGTGATGAGAAGATATCTTAATACTGGTTCAAAAGCTTTCACTTCTTTTTCAAGACCAGCAATTTCGTCTGGGTTCATTTCAAACTTAACCCAGCCAAAATATGCAGAATTGTATCGCTTTTTTTGCGCCTTAACAGTCTTTGACATCTCGTAGGCTAGATCCATAAGTGTTGGAGTTCCCTCCGCAACAAATGATCCACCCTTCTTTTCAATCAAAGATTTAAGGTGTGAAAATTGGACCGCAATCTCATCTTCTGAGACAGTCGGCACAAAATGAAAACCAAGCTCATACACTCGGATACCTTCCGCTGTTGTAACTTCGTCTGTTTTTGTGTTTTGCTCTTTTGACATGGCCTACAGACTACCATAGGTTTATGTTTCAAGCAAGATTTAGCCTTGAATGTTGAACTGTCTAAAAGCGTTGTTTAATAATGTTTTTTTGACTGTTTCAAGATCAATATTCTTGATTTCAGCTATCTTTTTTACCACCTCTTCTACATACAGCGGTTCGTTTCTTTTCCCTCGGTATGCCTGAGGGGCTACAAAAGGACAATCAGTCTCTGAGAGTATGCACTCAAGAGGGACATATTCGACTAATTCCTTGTACTGCTTCGCAAAAGTAATGACCCCGGTAAAAGAGACTGTAAACCCTCTATCCAAGAACGCTTGAGCTTCTTGTACTGAACCGACAAAGAAGTGAGCGTTCCCTCTTAATTTTGCACCATAGACCTTAAAACAATCATCAAGTATTTCTAAAATCTTTCCGTACGACTCTCTGGCATGAATCATAATTGGTTTGTCATATCTAACTGCCAATTCAATTTGTTTTCTAAAATCATCTTCCTGTTTTTTAAGGACAGCATCTTTATTTAAATTCTCAGGAAGCCTAAACACATCAATTCCACATTCCCCTACTCCAACAGTCTTTGGATGAGCGACAAGCTTTTCAAACTCTTCGTAATCGAATTCTTCGAAGTAATCATGAGAATATGAATCCGCTTCTGGAGTTGCGTGTTCATGACCACAAGCAACATGGACCGGGTGAAGTCCTACAATTGCATACATGTGATCATACTTTTCAGCAAGAGCAACAACCTCTTTTGAAGAAGCAAGAGTCGTTCCAACATTAATTACTATTGTTCCATTATCCTGCGCTCTTTTAATGACATCATCTCTGTCAGATGCAAAATCAGGGAAGTTTACATGAGCATGAACATCTATATATTCAATCTTCATATTAATCTTTTCTCACAAACAAAGAAGCTTCTGGCATTTTGTTTGCTTTAATTGCATTCATAATTTTCAGAGATGTATCTGGAAGAATTGGATTCAACATTCTTGCAACAGAATACAGTCGGACTACCAGTTGCTTAATTAGATCTCTACCTTTTTCGAAGTCAGTTTTAATAACCTTAAACGGAGTAGTCTCTTGTATGAACGCATCCATACTGCTGATTTCATTCCAAATATATTCACCAACCTTTGTCATGTCATATCCTTCATAAAGTTTAAAATATGAATCATCTAAAGACTCATTTGAAATCTCAACCGGTTCAGCTATATGTGTCTCTGCCATCTTTAATATTCGACTTGTAAGATTTCCAATACCGTTTGCGAGCTTTGAATTGTATGCATCTTTAAATCTTTCCATTGTGAATGGACTGTCTTCAAAAGCACTCATTTCAACCAAAGCAAAGTATCGAAGTGCTTCAGTTCCATATTCATTAACAACATCATATGGATTGATTACATTACCAATAGATTTAGACATTTTAATTCCTCCCTCACCTGTTGCGAATCCATCAATGACAACGGTGTTTGTTTGAGGAAGATCTGCTGCCATAAGCATTGCCTGCCACATTGCTGTTTGTTGCCTTAGATTGTCCTTCCCGCAATACTGAACAGGAGTACCGTTAACCCAAAATTCTTCGAACTGTTCTCTGTTCTCTGACCATCCGAGTGTTGAGATGTAATTCACAAGCGCGTCAAACCACACATACATTACATGTTCACTGTCACCTGGAACCTCTACACCCCATGACATCTTGCTTTTAAGTCGTGAGATACTAAAGTCCTGTAGACCTCTTTCTACAAAACTTTTAATTTCATTAAATCTAAAATCTGGAACTACGAAGTTTGGATTTTCTTTGTAAAACTGAAGGAGTTTTTCTTGTAATGCTGAAAACTTAAAGAAATAGTTTTCTTCTTCAATTACTTCAATGTCTTTCCTTGGATGAATTGGGCATTTTCCATCAACAAGCTCTGAATCTGTTTTTTCTAATTCGCAACCAACACAATATTTTGCATGATACTGCTTCTTGTATATATATCCGTGTGCATCACACCTTCTCCAGAATTCTTGTGCTGCTTGCTCATGATGCTTGTCTGTTGTTCTAATGAAGTGAATGTCTTCAGAAAGTCCAAGAAGATCCTTGAGACCTTTAAATTTTTCAGAATAGAAATCCACATACTCCTGTACGTCTTTTCCCTCTTTAGTAGCTTCGTCATAGAGCTTCTGACCGTGTTCATCTGTTCCTGTATTAAAAAATACTGTATATCCTTGGAGTTTTTTAACTCGAGCGATTGCATCTGCACGTATAATTTCCATAGCAAAACCAACATGTGGCTCTGCATTAACGTATGGAAGCGTCGTTGTTATATAGAAATTGTTATGTTTAGCCATATCGCTATACTATACTATCTCTTCAGTCTCTGGTACAGATTCATTAAATATCCTCTTGTGATTCTCTAGATCTTCAATGAATTCCATAAGGGCAACAGAGATTGGAACTGCGAGAAGGGCCCCAACGAGTCCCGCCAATTCAGCACCAGCAACAAGAGATATGATAACCAAAAGAGGTGGAACACCTACAACCTTTTTCATAACTATTGGATAAATAATATGAGATTCGATTTGTTGAATAACTATATATATTAAAACAACAAGCAAACCAAGACCAAAACTTCCATCCAGTGTCGCTAAAAAGAAGGCAGGAACAGCAGAAAGTGTCATCCCTACTATCGGTATGAGTTCAAAGATTCCCGCCAAGAACGCAAGAAGAAAAGGATGTGGTATACCGAATGCAAGAAGAGAAATATATACCATCACCCCAACAAGAACACCGAGGACTACTTGTCCCTGCATCCATTTTCCAATTTTATCCTGTGATCTTTTCCATAGTCCTCTTACATACTTCTCATGCTTAGGAGGGGTTATGATTCCGAGGAATTCACCAACCCCATCGTCTCGTACAGACAAGTAAAATGAAATAACAACAACAAGTAGTAAACTGACAATTCCTCCGAAGAATCCCGTAACCGTATCAAATAGTCCACCTGAGAAATCTGATAGTGTGGCCGTAAACAAACTAGCTAAATCTCCTACCGAAATTGCATTAGGAATATCTGGGAAAAACGTCTTTACACTTTTAAAAGTATCTTTGTTTAACGTACTAAAGATATCAATAGTCTTAACGTATTTTGGAAGTCCATTGATTGCAGACACTGTTTCAGAAAAGAGAGGAGGGAGTACAAAGGTAAATACCGAGGCAAATCCAGCAGCGATTGCGAGATACATGATCAGAGCTGCATAAACTCTCTGTATACCTTTTTTTGTAAGCCACTTTGTTCCTGGTTCAATGACTGATGCGATAACAACAGCACAAAGAATGACAAGCACAAGCCCCCTGAGTTCAATAGCGAGATATGAGAGTAAGCAAAAAACACCAATCTTAAACAAAGTAGCGGCACTAATATTCAATGTAATCTTTTTTTCAGAAGAGTCTGTTGGCATTG
>JACCDW010936443.1_pt1 | contig 13972 bp, 7 predicted proteins | sample 7449781 | NCBI WGS metagenome assembly JACCDW01 (sample SAMN15323449, study PRJNA562643) | freshwater metagenome | isolation source: river surface water | place: USA:Blue River Watershed | collected 2017-08-18 | reverse complement strand
GACGGAGTTGCTCGCCGCCAAGCAGGCACTCTATCGCGAGAGGATTCTCGGGGGGGTGACGTTCGAGTGCTCCGACCCGGCGATGAACGACGCGTTCCTCTGCGCCACGGCGAACGTGCTCATGTCGGTGATGGATCTTCGGCCCCACTATCCGGCTCCGTTCCTCGCGGCCGGATTCCCGATCTACACTTGGCTGTTCGGCTGCGACAGCTTGCATTCCACCGCCGGGGTCGCGGCTGCGGGATTCGACGAAGCGGCCCGCGGAACGTTGAACTGCCTGCTCCACTTCGCGGCCGAGCACAAACAGGGTGCGCACGAAGTCGCCAGCAACGGACGGTTGCTGGGCTGGGATCACATCCAGGAAACGCCCCAACTCGTCGCCGCCTGCTGGAAGCATTTCCAATGGACCGGAGACCGACGCTTTCTGGCGAACGCCTTTCCCATTTGCCGGGAAATCATGGCCCATGCACTGGCCACGGCCGATCAAGATCACGATGGGTATCTCGAGGGTCCGGGACTGATGGAGCAGGACGGCATGGGGCCTGAGCGGATCGACTCGGTCTGCCAACTCTACGCCGCTTACGAGAGCCTGGCCGCCATCGCCGAGGTCCTGGGGGAATTGGGCGCCGATGATTTCCGTCGTCGGGCTGCCGAGCTGAGAAGGGGTTTCGACCGCGACTGGTGGAACCCGGTGGAGAAGATGTGGGCCTGTTCACTGCGAAGGGATGGCAGCCAGACCATGGACAACTTCTGGGCCGTGGTTTTCCCGCAGCAGGTCGGCATCGCGGAACCGGCCAAAGCCGCGGCTGTTCTGGACCGCATCCAGAAGGAATGGGTGAACGATCAATGGGGCTTCGTTCACCAGTGGAAACCCCGCATCGCCGGTGAAGGCGTGGGTGTGGTGCACAACAACGTCCTGGCGCAGACCGCATTCACCTATGGAAAGCCCGACCTCGGCTGGCGCCTCATGCAACTCTCCGCGAAGGCGCCGCTCGGGGAACGGATGCTGGGCGCTTTCGATGAAACCCTCCCGGGAGGCGGCGACCTTGTGCAGCTGTGGTCGTTTGGTCCGTTCCTTGAATGTGTGATCGGGGGCCTCGCGGGGATTCGGCCGCAAGCGGGCAGTCACCGCGTCGATCTGTTCCCGCAGCTCCCGCGCACGCTGGATGGGTTCAAGCTCGGAGACTGCCGGATCGGTCAGCACCGCTTGGCGCTCGAGCAGCGGAGGATCGGCAGGCGAATCATCACCACCCTCAACCACACCCGGGGTGACACACCGTTGACCGGCCGATTCTGGTTTCTGGGACGGGAGGGTGCCGCCGTGACGACGAACGGCCTGCCGGCGAAGCCGACTTTGAAACCCATGTCCCCCTCAGGAATGAATCGGTCCTGCCTCGACATCGAGCTGATTGCCGGGGCGGAACTGAGGATCGAACACGAGGAACCCTGACTGCGTCGGACACCGGCTCTGCGTGGAGCAGAGCGGGCTACCGATCCGGACCCGAAGATAATTGAGAATGACGACCTATATGAAATTCGCCGCCACGGTGATGGCAGTTCTGGCCATCATGACGACATCCCAAGCAGCGGAACGATCGTCGGATCGCTTGGCCATATCCGTGAGTCCCAAGGTGCTCAAGTCTGGGACCCAACCCAACGTGACCGGGACCATGACCCTCAAGGCCATCGACTCAAGCGGTGCCGGGCACATCGTGCCGATTTCCGAGGCCGTGATCACGATCAAGACCAAGGACGCCAGCGGCGGAGTCGCCGTGGCGGTTGTCGAGAACGGCAAGGTCATCCCCAAGGAAGGGGGCGTTGCCAGCATCGAGGCCGTGGTCACACGGAATGGCCGGGAGCTCAAGGCGGCCACCGATGTGGTCGTGACACCGTTCTATCGCGACTACCATCAGACGCTGGTCTTGAAGCTCTTCATGGGCATGGAGGGAGACCCCGTCGAGCGTCTGCAAACCACGCCGATGTTCCAAAAGCCTCACGATGTTCTGTGCACCTTCGAGGAAGCCCTGGAAGTCATTCGCAAGACCGACAACCTGACCCGCGGGATTCCCAAGATCATCTATCTGGTCGGCTGGCAGAAGGGCGGGCATGACCACGGCTATCCCGCTTGGAGCGACGTCAATCCACGTCTGAAGCGTCCGCAGGATGCCACCGCTCTCGATAGCCTCCGCTGGCTCATTCGCGAAGGCCGGAAACATAACACCACGGTGAGCCTCCATCTCAACATGACCGACGCCTACGAACAAAGTCCGCTCTGGAGCGAATACGTCGCCAAGGACTGCCTTTCGAAGGACGAGAGCGGCAAACTCTATTCCCGGGGTATCCAGATGAAGGGAGAGCCGATGTATACGGTAGTCTATCCCAAGGAATGGGCGGCCGGTTTGGCGCAACGTCGGATCGATCGCCTGATCGAGATGGTTCCCGAGTTGAAGGAGGGGCACACCATCCACATCGATGTCTTCATCGCCCAAGACGAGGGAGGCAAGCCGCTGAGTCCCTGGCATGCCAAACCGGAAAACGGCGGCCTTTCACCGGAGAAATACGTCGAGACCCAGCGCCAGATCTTCCACTACTGGCGCGACCGCGGATTCGATGTGACGGGGGAAGGCATCTTCTGGGCTCACCCGCCCGGAGAGGGCTTCACGGGACTGCAGGCGATGTCCTGGTGGTATTTCTGTGACACCCGATACCAGCTGCGCATCCCGGAATCGCTGATGGCGCGAGGTCGCACGGACCGCGGTGGCGACGGGGACTTCCGGTTCGGATCCAGCATGCATGGCGAGGAAATCTGGTTGGAGAACAAGGAGACCATGCCGGGCTTCTTGGGGATGTTTTGTCGAACCACTCTGCCTTGGTACTACCTGGGCCGGTTGGATCGTCTGAAGGTGGAAGCCGACGCCGTCCACTACAGCGGCGGAGTCGTCGCGGGCACCGAAGATGGCAAAAAGGTCATCCGCAAAGGCCAGTTCCTGCTTCGCGAGAACGACAACCTTTTCGTCCCCGCCCTGTGGAATCCGAAGGAGATCGTGGCTTACAGCCGGCAGGGATACACCGACCGATCCTGGCGACTGCCCGAGGAATGGACTTCGGTCCAACACGTCGCGGTCCACGACATCACCCTGCAAGGACTCGCCTCGAACACGACGACGATTCCTGTGATTGACGGGAAAATCCGACTCACGCTCAAGGCTGAGCAAGCGATCTCAATCGTACCGGCAACATCCAGTCGCTGACACCGAGCGGAGGCCACCCAGGGTTCGGTGACGGTCTGAAAACCGACGAACCCGGCCGGGTTGAAAACCGGGTCGACACCTGCCAATGACAGCATCCGAGTGGCCAAACGAGCCCGATTCGCGGACCACGGCCCGCGCCATGAGCTGTGCCGTCGAAATGGCCCGCAAGACCGGCATCCGGACGGCGACGAGCTCGACCGTCCTGAGAGACGGAAAACCGAACCGCATCTCCGCGGAGATGCTCCATGGCGCAGCCGCCCGTCCACCCGTGAGTCCACTGGTCGAGTCGCCGCTTCATCTTGGATTGTGACCAAGCCGTCTGGTCACCCGCGAGTATTCATTGCCGGAGATATCGCGCGGTCGAAACGAGCGGTCCCACAATGACAAACCAGCGTCGGCATTGGTGGTCGGTGTCCCGCATTTCACCGCCCACACGCAGCTTCAAACCATCCGGTTTGGCGGCGTCATGCTCACTTCGCGAATTCGGTCTTGGGCAGCGTACCCCTAAACGCGGCATTCAGTTCGCTCAACTCGACGTAGATGATGCGATCCGACCAGGTCCTCCGGACCTTGCGCATCGAACTCACCCGAATGAATGCGAGGCCGTCTCGTTGGCCGAGGTAGGCGACCTCGTGCATCGTCTGCGGCCGGCCCACCCAACCGTACTGCTTTTTGAACTCGGCAGACGACACATGGTCAGGGCCCGAGCAACCTCCCGACAGCAGTCCGAGCAGCAGCAGTGCAAGAATCTTCATGGTGTCTCGAGTGGTCCAATGTCCCAACAACCGCTTCAACCTCGTTCTCTCACGCTCAATCGACCTGAGGCGGAATGCTGCCGATGGCGCACGGATCAACATGCCCTATGACCCGCCTTCAGGGGGGCACGGAGGAGAACCAGTAGGTTTGGCTAAACCAAGTGGTAGCGACTGTCCAGCGACTGATCAAACGAGATGCCACCGTCGGGAATCGGCCCTGCGGGTGTATGCTTCCGCTTTTCGAGCTAGGTGTGGGTGCGCGGCGGTTCACCGACGGCATTCCGGGAATGGCGGTCTACCGAGACTGGGTTTCCCATAATTGTGAGATCGGTAGCCCGTAAAAGGGTCAGTAAAAGGGTCAGTTCTTGATATTGATGGGTGAAGCGACCAAAGCCACCCTCCTGGCATGGCTCGCAAGTTGAGAGTCGAGTATGCTGGCGCGATCTATCACGTCATGAATCGCGGTGACCGGCGCGAACGGATCTTCCTGGATGATGCGGATCGCCGGCGCTTCGTTGAGACGCTGGGCGAGGTTTGCGCAAAGACGGGCTGGCAGGTTCACGCCTATGTCCTCATGCCGAATCATTTTCATTTGGTCGTCGAGACGCCGCAGCCCAATCTGGTCGCCGGGATGAAGTGGTTGCTGGGCACTTACACGAGTCGCTTCAACCGGCGTCACAAGCTCTTCGGCCACTTGTTCTCTGGGCGCTACAAGTCGCTGATCGTGGACGGATCGGGCAGCGGTTATCTCAAGAGCGTGGGCGATTACGTCCACTTGAATCCGGCGCGGGCAAACCTGGTGGCGGCAGATGCGCCCTTGAGGAGTTTTGCCTGGAGCAGTTGGCCGGCGTACTTGCTTGCGCGCTCCAAACGTCCGGCGTGGTTGCGGGTTGATCGGTTGCTGGGCGAGTGGGACATCCCCAAGGACAGTCCTGCGGGGCGGCAACGGCTTGAGCGGGCGTTGGAGGAAAGGCGCGGGCTGGAGGAAGGCGATGAGTTCAAGCCGATTCGGCGCGGTTGGTGTCTGGGCGAGGAGAAGTTTCGGGAGGAGTTGCTGACGCAGATGAGCGCGCGGATGGGGGCGGAGCATTACGGCGAGGAGCGCGCGGAGACGGCGGAGGCGCTGGCGGAACTCATCATCGCGGAGGAGTTGAAGCTGGAGCGGTGGCAGGAAGCTGATCTCAAAACTCGTCCCAAGGGGGATTCAGTGAAGGTGGCTTTGGCGGCGCGCTTGCGGGCGGAAACGACGATGACGGTGGGGTGGATCGCCGAGCGACTGGCGATGGGCACGCGCGGTTATCTGAACCATCTCCTGTATCGATGGAGGAAGTTGGGCGGTCAGTAATCAATATCAAGAACTGACCCCTTTGCTGACTCCTTTGTGACCCCTTTGTTGGTGATGGTTCGGACTCCTCGATTCGGTTGTCCTGAACGTTCGTTTTCCATAGGTTCGTAGGGCATGAAATCCCGACGGAAGTTCGGCTGGCGTTGCGCCGTTTCGGCTTTGAGGGTCGTTGTCGGGATCATCGCCCTCTGGGGTTTTGTCGGGCAGTCCATGGCTGGTGATCCTCGGGTGCTTTGGCATTCGCAACCGGTGAAACCGGGGCAATCGGTCTTGATCTATGGCGATGATCTGGCCGCCGCTCCAGTGGTCGGAGGACGGTTGGACGACGGTCCCGCTGGAATGCCCGGTGACGAAAAGGGGGCGGTTCCCGACTTCAAGTCCCGGCCTCTGACGGTCATCCAGGCCAGGGAACGGGCGCTGAAAGTCATCCTCCCGGATGAGGCGCCCGGTGTCTACGCGCTGACGGTCGGAGCGGCCCCGAACTCTCAAAGAATTCGGGTGAATGCCCCTCAGGTTTGGTGGGGCCGGGGTGCTCAACGGTTGGAGGCCGTGCCCGGTGAGGATTTGCGGCTCTTCGGTCTTGGTCTGGGTTGGCGGGGTGTTCACGAGCCTCTGGCCGGAGAACCTCCGAAAAATCAGGGGACACGCATCGTGCTTCAGGGACCGCGAACGACCGAGTTGGTCGTTGCCGATGCGGATCTCTATTCGGCGCGCGCTCCGTTGCCTGCAGACCTGCCCGTCGGCGAATACACCGTCTGGGTGCACAACGGATGCGGAGGCCCGTCGGCCTGGGGGCGGTGTCTGGCACCCTTGCGCGTGGGTCGGCCAGATCCCTGGCCTGCGACCGAATACAACGTCCTCCGGTATGGTGCGCAGGGGGACGGCGTGGCCGACGACACCGATGCCGTGCAGGCCGCCTTGGATGCTGCGGGTCAAGCCGGGGGCGGGACGGTCCATTGTCCGTCCGGGCAATACCGATTCACTCGGCCGCTGAGGATGCCGCGCCGGACTTTGTTGCGCGGGGAGAGCCGCGACAAAACCCTTCTCTACTGGAGCAACCGGCATTTCGCACGCCTCCGCGGGATCATTCACGGAGAGGCCCAATTCGGATTGGAGGATTTGACAATCTGGTATGTCGGGGCCGAACGGGGGATCGAGAACATGGCCGAGGTGGAAGGAAAGAGCCTGTATTCGACTGCGAACCGACCTCCTTGGTGGCAGGAAGGCGATATCCGGTTGCGACGACTGTTCATCCGGTGGAGTCCGTATGGAGCGCGGCCTGGGTGGGGCCAGCTGAGTGATACCCTCGAGTTGACGCGGCAATTGAACTTTGAATCGCTCGATGCCGCAGGCAAGGGCGTGGCGATCTGGCTGTGCGGGCGCGATATCCGGGTGGAGGATTGCGACGTCTATTCCGGCGGGTTCCCGTTGTTGTTGGCCTTCATGTCCGACGGCAGTCTGGTGCGCAACAATGTGCTGCGGACCGGGCGGGGCGGACTGGTGTGGGCGCAGCGCGGTCGGAAGGTGATTTGGGAAGACAACCAGATGCTGGGTTCCGACAACCTCTCGCGAGCCGGCTGGAGCACCAAGGCGCATCCGTATTACGACCAGGTCTATTTCCGCGGCAACACCGTCGCCTTCGCCCAGTCGGCCGATTATGAGATTGTCGGATCCGACGGGGCCTCGCCCGTTTACTACGGGGGTGTGGTGCCGGGTGGCGGAACGCAGCTGCAGCTCCAGCGCCCGGTCAAATCGTGGCCCTTTGAACCGGAGGGCCATCTCGCCTTTGTCCTCGCGGGCAAGGGCAAGGGACAGGCCCGAGGCGTCGTGCGCGGAAGCACCCAGAGCATCGAGTTGGATCGTCCCTGGGAGGTTCCCCTCGATGAGACGTCGCTCTTGGGCATCAACCACAGCTTGCGCCAATGGCTGATGGTCGGAAACCGGATCGCCGACGGCGATTCGATGCAAATGTACGGTCTCAACCACGAGGTGGTCTTTGCGGAAAACCGGTTGGAACGGGTGGGTGGTAGTTCCGAGGCCGCGCTGAGATTTTTGGCCTTCCAGCACACGAGCGATGGTCCGGAGGCGGCGGAGCCGTCGTTCTTCTCCCAAATGCTGGGCAACCAATTGGTGGCGCACCGGATGGATTTGAGGCGTTTTGAATCCGGGACCGCCGCCATGGAATTGAGCGGAGGCGACGTGGATTCGTTGGGCAACGTCGAGACTCCCTGTCTGATGAATGCCGCCGTTCTCCGGGGCAATCGGATCCAAGGTGGCAAGATCCTGATTTCGGTGGGGAGCCAGAAACCGTTCCGGGCCGAGGATATCCTGATCGAAGACAATGTGATTTCCGACGCGCCGGTGGGCATCGAGATCGGGGGGCGGACCGCTGGCATCATGATGCGTCGGAACTCGCTGACCGCAGTTCGGGAACCCCTGCTCGGAGAAGGCATTCGGGATGCCTGGCTGGAACCGGGCATGCGCGTTCGGAACTGGTTGAGCTCCCTCGATGGAGTGGGCGGACGTCTGGCGCACACGGCCTGGCCCGCGACCTACGCCCGCGTCACTCGCGCGGTGCAAACGGGTCCATCGGGGGATTCCGAAGCGGTTCTCGGAGAACTCCAACGATTGGTCGCGCCCCTGGTCACTCAAGCCATCCCGCCTCCGCAGCACGCGGAACTCGCTCGAGTCCTGTTCTCGCTCCAGGCGGACGTGCAGCCAGACGCATCGCTCGAGCGATTGCTCGAGACCGGTGTCGGCGGTCCGAGCGAAGTGCGGGTGCGGTTTTCGAACATGGGCAGTCAAACGCTCCAATGCCGCGTTGAGCCCGTGTGGCCTCGGGGTTGGCAGGCTGGCCGCAGCGCGACACTTGAGGCTCCGGCGGGCCAGCCGACAACGCTGCGGTTGCCGGTGGTGCTGCCTGCGGGATCGCGAGGGGCCTATACCTTTCCGGCGAAAATCACGGTCCAGTCCGGGGAGTCCGTGGTGTCGTGGCTGGAATCCATCTCGGTCGGAACCGGTGCGGTTCATGAGTGGCTGGTGGTTGGGCCTTTCCCGGCCGATACCATGCCGGCTTCCACTCTCGTCACTACGGCACCCAATACCTGGAAGCTGAAAGCTCCGGTCACCGTGGGGAACGAGGAGTTTCTGTGGCGGCCCATGACGAACACGGCGCGGTTGGAGTTTACGGACCCCGTCTCCGGATCCCGGGAGTCCGGGGCAGGGTGGGTGGGGGCTTATGCCCTGTGTGCGGTGGAAGCCGATGCCGACCTTTGGGCGGAGGTCACCGTGAGTTCCGGGGCTCCGGGCGGGAAGTTTGAGATCCAGTTTTATCTCGATGGCCAGGAGCTGTGGGATTTGCGGTTGGGGCGGGAAACCTGGTCCCCGAAGCGGTTGCCATTGCGGATGAACCCGGGCCGGCATTTCCTCCTCGTCGCCGCACGAGACCGGCGCATGGTTCCCGACGTGTCCATTTCGATTCGTGAGCTGGGACGTTCTTCCGGAGGCCGGGTTCGCCCGGTCGCGCCCAAACCCCTCGAGTAAAGCCCCATGGAATCGACCTGTTTGACCCATGTCTCTTGCTGGAGATCCCGTCCGACCGGCGGCTCGACAACACGACTCCCCATGACGTCTGGACCCGATTCCCCGATCTTCACGATGGCGACAGGTGCGTTGAGGCTGTTGCTGGGTTGCCTGAGCCTTTTGGCCGTGCTCCCCATGGGGGCCTGGGCAGGCTCGCTGTCGTTGGACGGTGTTCATGGGGTGCCGCACCTCCAATCCCCCGAGATGCAGTATCGCAAGAAGGCCGATTTCAGCCTGGGTGCGCGGGTCGAGGTTTACCTGCGCAATACGTCCACCGAAATGGTGGTCATCCCGGCTTCAGCCGACATCCGGTTGTGTGGTCGCACGCCCGAGGAACTGCTGAAGGCCGACGAATGGGCGTGGCATGACCTGCCGTCCGCATGGGGCGGCGAACCGGTCCGCCTGCCGCCGGGGGCCCTGACTGTCTGGAGTTGGAACGGCAAGCGTGCGGAGTGGGGTACCAACACGCAGGCCGAGTTGGCGGTGGGTCTTCCCGGAATGGGCCAGGCCGATCGGATGCAGGTGCGCATCGATAGTCCCGACGTGTGGCTGTCAGCCGTGACGTTTCTCGGCACGGGAACCAACGCTCAGCCGGACTCCGTGCTCTTTCATCTGGTCAATCGCACAGCGGGCCCGCTGCGACTCGAAGCCTGCCGCCTCTGGCTGCCGGAGAACAACGCCACGTGGCGCGCGCTCATTCCCCAACCGTGGCTCAGCAACCGACTGGATCGCTTCCCGACGGGCGGTCTCATCCCGGCGAACCAACGCGGCGGAGCGCGAGTCGAAACGGGCCGGTTGCCGCTCACCTATGCGGCGCTGGAAGTGCGCTTGTCCGACGCTGGCGGAAAGCCGCTCACCGTCTGGACCCACCAACGCATCAAACGCGAGGTGTTCGATATCAGCGGTGGTTGGGTGGCCTCGAGACTGGGCTCCAGCAACACCCTGCACGCGGAGCCGTATTTGAAAACGCTGAGCCGGATGCACATCAACGCCGGCATGCACGAGCATGTGCCCGGCTATTCGGACACGCCGCTCTTCCAAAAGTATCCGCTCAAATACATGAACCGGCTGCAACCCGTGGCACGGTATGACACCGAGTCGATGCTCCCGCGCATTCATGCCGTGGAGTTTCTGGGTGAGCCGCAATATGGTGGTGGCAAGCCCGTGTCGCCGCAGGATTGCTGGAAGGCGTTCGCGCCCTACGCGCCGACCCGGTTGCCGACCTCGGTGACGCACAGCGAGGAACGGGTGTGGCGTTTCTACGCCGGTATATCCGACTACCCGCACTACGACGCCTATCGCGTCACCGCGCCATCGCCCGATGCCTGGGGCCAGTACGATCGTTGGGGTGGCCAACGCATCCGCTGGGGGGCTCCTCTTGAAACCATTGGCGACATGTCGCGGTCGTTGCGCGAACTGAACCGCCCCCGTCCGGTGGCTTATTGGTCTCAAGGCCCCCACCACGACTGGAGAGGCTACGGCGGACGCAAGCGCGGTTCCCCGACTCCCGATGAACTCCGTCTCCAAGCCTACCATGCCCTCGCCAGTCGCATCACGTCGCTCTACTGGTTCAACCCGAGTCTGCACTCGCTGGTGGCCTTCCCCGATTTGATCGAACCGATGACCCGCGTCGGTCGCGAGATTCGGATGTTGGAAGAGTATTGGCTGGAAGGTGATTCCACGAGCCACGAACGCGTGTTGCGGAACGGCCAGTCGGACTGGGACTTGGATGTGGTGGCCGGACCTCGCGGGGCGCTGCTGTTTGCGCTCGACCTGGCCTACACTCCGGATCCGGAGGAACACGTCTTCAAGTTCGGCCCGCCGCGGGAGGCCACTTTTTGGTTTCCACTGCCGGCCTACCTGAGCGCGCCCGCCGAACTGTTCCGCGTGGATGCCGACGGGGTCACCCAGGTGCAGCACACAGTGCGTGGCGGATTCGTGGAAATCCGCGACCGGGTCAGCCGCGCGGCGATTTACGTGGCGGCAGCGAACGCGGGGGAACGCGCCCGCATCGAAATGCGACGGCAGGTGCTCATCGCCCGAGAGAACGCCTTCGGTTTCGATCCCGCCGGCAAGCCCGCAGACCTGGCCGTGTTGCAGGAGATGGCCCGAACGGCGGAGAAGTGAAGAAGTTCGCCGTCGGTCTCTTCAAGATCCTGTCCGTCGCCGTCGTGGGGGGGGCTCCCGGCGCTGCTTTGCCGGGCTGGGCTCGGTTCCCGAAGCCATCGCGGCCGAGATCCTCTTTTGCGTCCGATTTTCAGGTGCCAGAAACGATGGGACTACCCGCTGATGCCGTCGTGCATTCATCTCCGATTTATCGAAGCAACTTCACCCGCCGCCCGGAGGGTTTGGGAGGGAAGGGCCCGCTGGCGGCGTTGCTGGTCGGTCACAGACCGCTGCGGGTCTGCTCCCTCCTCGCGCCTTGCCAATCGAACCCTTCTCTCCCAAACAGAACCCCTTCCCATTTTCAGACAGGCTCTCAGCGCAAGCCGCCCAGCATCTTTTTGTCACCGAACTCACTGTCCTTGCGCTCCATCATGGAAGGCCCTCACTGCGACCTCGGTCCTCTCGAGTCGCGTCTGGCCGCGGGCCATTGCGACGGATCGCCCTGAACATCTCGCCGACCGCTGAATCGTGAGACTTCATCGGAGATAGCGACGCAGTTCGACCCTCCTGTTGCAGGCCTTGGATCCCTGCTTCGCGAGGTCGAGGGTTGTAGCGTCATCATGAGCCTCGATGATCCAAAAACCCGACATGAATTCGAGCTCGTCGTTGAGCGGTCCGGGACCGACGACATTCGCACCGCTGCGGTTTTCGATGAGCTTCGAGTCAAGGTGGGCCTCGACCCCTCCGGCGGCATCAAGGATTCGACAGAACCAAGCGATAGAAGCGGGATGTCTCGGTGGCGGTGGGATCCGCGATTTGCACGTCGCCTCCGTCGATCGTTCCAGAGGTGACCACTTGCCATTCGATCAGGTCCGACGAGGATTGAAGCACGACCGCACGGTCGGCTGGGCCTTGCAACCGCAGTCGGAATCCCTCGGAGGATGCACCCAAGGCGGTCAATTTCAGGTCGGGAACAACGACCTCGGATCGGGTTCCAAAGACCTCCAGGCGGTAGTCCGACACCTGCCCAGCGTTGCCGCCGACCGTATCCCGGATTCGGAGCTTCCAATCGCCACGAGCTGACTCACCCCATTGGAAAACCGAGGTAAATCGGTGTTCGATGTTTTGGTTGGTATCTCCGTGGGGGACGAACAGGTGGCTGGTTGTGCCGGCGGGCGATATCAGGTCGATGGCGAGTTCCCCGCGCGACGGATGGGTGAGCGTCAACTGAAGGGTGACCTGCTCGACCCTGAGGTCGTCTGTGACCAAGAGGCTGCCCTCAAAGATCCCCTCGTCGGGAATGGGCGGGAGATCCTTGGTTGCTTTCACGACCACGGCACTCTGGCGTGCGCCGAGATTCCGCCAACCTGAGGCCAGTTGCACCGCGGCGGCTGCGTCCACCCGTCCAGCACCGAATTCGTGGTTGAACCGAATCTTGGCAGAATTGGTGAACCAGCCGGGGTTTTCAGGCTGAGTCATCGCCGCCGAACGGATGAGGACTTCCTGGACATCCCGCCAACCGAGCTTCGGGTTCGCTTGGAGCATCAACGCCACGACTCCGGAAACAAGCGGTGCGGCCGAGGATGTGCCGTTGAAGGTGCTCGTGTAGTCGATTTCAGCGATGTCGGATTCCACGTCGGCGCGATTGTACCCGCGTTCACCCAACAGATCGGTGGTGAACGAACCTGGCGACCGGGATTTGTCGTTGCCCGAGGGGGCTGAAACAATCAGGCAGGCTCCCGGCTCACTGTAGTCGGCACGGTGTCCCAAATCGTTGAGCGCGCCCACGGCGATCGTCCCCGGATGATTGGCGTAGCCGTCATTGTTGGCATTGTCCTGCTCGTTGCCGCCGTTTCCGGCGGACCAGACAAAAATGGTCCCAAGACCGCCGCGGCCCTGGGAGAGCGCCGTGTCCAGAGCTGCCTTCATCAATGGGCCGAGGGCGCTGATGGTCTTGCCGTCATCGTCGGCACCCCAGGAATTGTTGCTGATGTGGACGAGGTCCAATCGATGGGCCATGGCTTTGGCTTCCTGATCATCCCCCGTGGTGCCGCCAATCAAACGGATGGGGACCAGGCGTGCGGCGTAAGCGGCACCCGCCACCCCAATGCCATTGTTACCACTGGCGGCAGCCACCCCGGCCACCGCGGTTCCATGGGAGTCGGCCGCTGGCTTGCCTTCCGCATCGACTCCGTTGGCTCCCTCGGGTTCTGGCTGCGAATCCTGGTCCCGGTAATCGTAGCCGGCTTGAGGAACGATCCGTTCCGTGAGGTCGGGGTGAGCGCTTTCCACCCCATCGTCCACGATGGAGATCACCACACCCTCGCCATGGCGACCGGATTCCCAGACGGGAAACACATTCGCATCGGCACCCGCTGTGCCTTCCGATTGACCGGTGTTCTTGAGAGTCCACTGCCGCGGGAGGAGCGGGTCATTCGGTTGGACCTTGGGTGTGAGGTATCGCCCAAGGATGACTTCTGCCCGAAGGACCTCGGGGTGCTGCCGGAGACGGGCGGCCAGAGCAAGGCCGGAGGATTCGCCGGCATGGAAGACCGCGAGACTCCCGTCGAAGGCCATGGTCTCAAACGAGACGGCTCGGACTTGCGTGGCCAGAGCGCCGATATCGGTACCGGGTGCGACCTGGGCGGACACGCGGCGGGTGATGATGCGGCGACGGCCGTTCGATCTCGGTTCGCCAGCGGGATAAACCACGGTTTCCAGTCGGGTTCCCGGGGCCCGCGATGACTTGGCGTTACCCAGCTCGTCGACACGCACCACCCGATCCAGCTTTGGCCCCGAGAGGTGCACCTCATCGGTCGCGATGACATAATCCCGTTCGACACCGCCGTCCGTGAGCCGGAGGGACTGCGCGAGCAGCAGGGGAGCGGAAATCGCTAGAGCGGCCAACTGCCGAGTCAATGAACTCATCACGG
>JACCDW010114349.1_pt1 | contig 13973 bp, 22 predicted proteins | sample 7449781 | NCBI WGS metagenome assembly JACCDW01 (sample SAMN15323449, study PRJNA562643) | freshwater metagenome | isolation source: river surface water | place: USA:Blue River Watershed | collected 2017-08-18 | reverse complement strand
ACAAGGTAGTCAAAAAGCAGGTGGATCACCGGCATCAAATATGCCTAGCACAGCAAAAAAGAATTATATAGTTCAAAACTATGACAGCACCAATAGCGAAATTTACATGGTAGTAGCAACCAATCTTGGAGCACAAAGCACTAATGTAGGTGTTGGATTGCAGTGGCGTGAAATTTATTAAAAGGATTAACATGAAAAAATTATTATTAGCAGTATTAATGGCAGTGAGTTTACCTGCCTTAGCACAAAAACAACCACAGGGTATGGTATATGATGCACAAATTCTCCGTGTTAACGACGGCGACACTGTTGTGATCGCAGCACCCTTTCTACCAAAGCCTCTTAAGCCAGAACTTGCAGTTCGTATCTACGGTGTCGACACACCCGAAAAAGGATTCCGTGCCAAGTGCCCTGCAGAAGATCAGAGAGGACAGGCCGCAAGTGCGTTTACCAAGAATGCAGTTGCAAACAGCCAGCAGAGGCAAGTCGTTCTTTATGATTGGGATAAGTTTGGTGGTCGTGTATTGGGAGATATTATTTTAAATGGTCAAAGCCTACGTGCCGCTTTGATTGCCAACGGTTTTGCTCGCGAATATTATGGAGAAGCAAAAGGCAGTTGGTGTAACTAACCCACCTTAGGGCCCGTTAGACGTAACGGTAATGGCGTCCGCGAAATTTCACTGCACCGCGTAGTGTGCCCCGTATAAAGTAAGCGGGATAGATTATGTTAGAGTTAGTTTCCATTCTTATTTTTACGCACATCACTATCGTATGTGTTACTTTATTTTTACATAGAGGACAGGCTCATAGAGGTATAATATTCCATCCTATACTGAGCCACTTCATGCGCCTTTGGTTGTGGCTTACAACTGGCATGAACACCAAGGCGTGGGTTGCCATACATCGCAAGCATCATAGATCAACCGATACAGAAGGCGATCCCCACAGTCCGCATGTCTTCGGATTATGGAAGGTTGTCTTTGGAGGAGCATTCCTATATCACAAAGCCAGCAAGGATCATGCTATGATAGACAGTTACGGTGTAGGCACACCCGATGATTGGCTTGAGCGAAGAGTTTATACTCCCCACCCCTGGATAGGGATTCTTTTAATGTTGGTCATAGACCTTGTTCTTTTTGGCCCTGTCGGGATCATTGTGTGGGGAGTTCAAATGCTATGGATACCGTTTTGGGCAGCAGGAGTTGTTAACGGTATAGGACACTGGTGGGGTTATCGTAATGGAGAAGTTCGTGACAAAAGCAAAAATATCAGTCCTTGGGGAATAATTATAGGCGGCGAGGAACTGCACAACAATCATCATCTAGAACCAGCAAACCCTAAATTAAGTCGTCGTTGGTTCGAGTTTGATCTAGGATGGAACTGGCTGAGACTGTTTAGATTACTAAGACTAGCTAAACTAAATACAAGATTATGAAAATTACTGAGTTATTAGTCGAAGGCAGAGAAAGCAAAGAAAATGTAGTCCAAATGTTTAAAGACTTTTTCCCTTTGGCTATGCAGGTCTTAGAACTAGATAAATTACCAGAAGTTCACTTTGAACCTGAGCTAAACACAGGCAGTCAACCTAGTTTTGGTATGTATGTAAATGGAGAGAATGTTCTTTATGTTGCGTTGAGAAATCGTCATCCTGTAGATATATTACGAACTGTAGCACATGAACTAGCACACTATCGTCAGGACCTAAGGGGCGAACTGAATGACCAAAGTGGGGAAACAGGTAGTCCTCAAGAAAATCAAGCGCACGAGCTAGCAGGTATCATTATGAGACACTTTAATAAGCGATATCCGCAATACTTGCGTAGCAAACCACTATAATAGAAAAAGGACTCCTAGGAGTCCTTTTTCACTTATAAACAATGATATAATAGGCTACGCCACTATATAAATTAATAAAATAATAATTACTTAGTAGACTTATTAACGAAGTTATACATTTTTTCCGCAGTCTCTAGAACTTTTTCAAGTCCAGGAAACTCTGGCATACCAACCTTAGTAACAATCTGGCCGGTCTTTTCGTCGCGCTCTGCACTCATTTCCCAACCGTGAAACTTCATACTGTATTCGCTTTGAACAAGGTCCTTGGCCATTGCTAGAATGTCTGTGCGGATTTCGTATCCGTTCTTATTAAACTTAACTTCGGGCATTTTAGGAGTCATATCAGTCATTTGCATTCCTTCCATTACTTAGAAACTTTGAAAAACTTGCTAACATCAAACTTGGTTAGCTCGGTAAAGGCCTTGGTGCTTTCTTCAGCAATACGAGTATTGACTTCGGTTGCAGCCTTGACAGCGGATTTAGTGTAAGCAGTTTGCCCGTCAACAAAATCGTTTAGAGCTTTCTTGATACCGTCATGTGTAACAACGGTGTTGACGAATTGTTTTTTTCCGTTCTGGAAAGTGTCGATAAGGTAATCAGTTGTAAACATTTTATTCTCCTATGTGTATGTGTTTACGAACAACAATTTGTGTTGTTCTACTATTATATATGCCTTGTGCTTTAAAAGTAAAGCAAAAGCGAGTTATTTGCAGACTTTTTTTGCCTCTTCATATAGACCTTGTCTTGCCAGAGCGCTTGCTGCCCTAGCCTTGGCCATAGTTTCAATAAGATCTGCCATTACTTTAAAAAAATTTTTCATAGATATGTTTCCTTTTTAGAGTCGAATTGTTTAATATAATGTTCCAGTTGAGCAGCGTCTGTAACGTGCTTGGACTTTAGATAATCATCTAAACGAGTTTGATAAGTTTGTTCTGGAAACATTTCCGCTAGTCGTTCCATGAGACTAGCCATCATGTTTGAAATTACTGTTGTCATGTGTGTTTTTCCTGTATGTGTAGATACTCATGGTTTCTACTGAGTATTTAGTATTATATGTGGCAGTGCAACATTAATACAAGACTTTTATTTTTCAAATAGTCTGTTATAATATAATCAAACTATAAATATTCAAAAGGATAGAATCTTGAAAAGAGCCACTCGAAGCCTATTAGAAGAACTTAATTCGATTGCACTTAAAAAGGACGGTGAAGCCGTTGTTGAAAGCAGGGCAACCCATGTTATAAACAGTGCGATTAATCTTCTTACGATCATTAGGGAAAATTTTCCTCCAGATCAAGCCTATGAGCTAGAGCGCCGATTCATTAATAGCATTAAAGCAGGTGATCCTAACAAGTTTACTAGAGGTATCCGCAAACTACGTGATAGCAAAGAAACTGCAAAGAATCTTAAAATCATAGAAGGTGATCTCAAAGACGACGATTAATAGGACATTATTCTAGATTTTTTTCAAAGAGACTAAATAAATGCATAGTAAGTTCCATAGGGGAACTTCAAACGATTAGGAGATAAAAATGGCTACTCTAACAAAAAAGAACGAAGCAGTTGCATTACCACTATTTAAGAATGGTGTTAATCTACAGTTTATTAAGGTTACCTTCCCTGCAGACGTAAGTGCAAAATTAGGTGCTACAACAGCTGGTGTTAAGAGCCCTGTTGTTCAGGCTCTAGAAGCAATTCAAGCTCGCGTAAGTGTTGAAATCATGGGTCCTCTACAAACAGGCGGAACCGTGTTGCCTCTAGCAGTTGCAGCAATTGGCGGAGATTATCCTGCTGATAACTATGACGGCACATCTGGAACAGAGACTCTAGTTGCTTATCTACAGACTCTAGTTCAAGCAGCAGGCACAACAACTGGTGCCCTACAAGGTGTTTCTAACACAACAACTACAGTGCTAGCTGGTTGGCCAGCACTTGCTTAATTCTTAAATTAAGCATTCAAAAGCGGCTTCGGCCGCTTTTTTTTATCTATAAATACCTTAAATTATATAGGTATTTTATGCAAATTATAGAAATTCAAACCCTAGTAGATATTACTGATACTAAAGTAAATCGCCCACGTTCGGGTGCAGAGCTAGAACACGATCAATATAAAAACTTTACAACACTTAAACAATGTCTAGAGATTAGATCAAACATTATGTTTGACACTAGTCCTAGTGTAGAAACAGTAGATTTAAAAGACATGGGATTTGGTTCTAAGTATAAAGGTAAGCAACAAGTCTGGACCTTTAGATTTAGTCCTGAAAGATCTGGTGCGTATACAGAGGGCAACAATGAAATCGCAGCACTCATTGAAGATGTCCATTCTGTTCCCTTTATCCAAAATTTAAAAGAAACGATAAATATTGACAAGGCTATTTTTGATCTAAAAGATCCAGCCACTAAAAATACACTCATCAAGGCAATATCAGGCATCATTTAAGGCTCATTTTTGTTTACAATCAACTGGAGGATATAAAAATGGCAGGTGCCACAGATATTGAAAAAGAGAACCTTGAAGCACATGTTGAACTATGTGCAGAAAGGTATAGACAACTTGATACAAGATTAGGAAACATTGAAAATAAAGTCCAGACTCTTCAAGACACTATTGAAAAGAGTCACCTTAACACCATTAAGGTATTGATAGGAACTGCCGGCACAGTCATTGTAGGTATACTTTCGTTATTTGGTGTAATGATTTCTAAGAACATGTTATGAAAATTTTTGAATTAATCGCAGAACAAACAGTCGGAACAGTTGGATCTTCGACTTCACCGACAACTACTGTAGGCGCTGTTAGTAATCAACCCAGCGATAAGCCTGCATCTGCAACAAGTCCTGCAACTACAGATCCTGCCAAGGCAGATCCTAATATTCAAAAATTAGCTGCAACATTAAAGCAGAACAAAGTTATTGGTAATGAAAAAGAAATTAATGATTTCTTAGGTGCATACCAAGCACAACAAAGCGGAAAGACGCTTAACCCAACACAACAAACATCCATGGCTAACCTAGCTAGTGCATTACTCAAAAACAGAGGGTTAGCAAATAATCTAGATCTTCAATTAAAAGCAACGTCTCAACAAAAGCCAGGCGCCGCTCCAATACAAAAAGCCCCAGGGGGAATGTAATGAAAATTGCACAGCTTCTCTCTGGTATATCTATTGCTCTAACTAATCAAGAACTACAATTTGTAGAAACATATAAGCATAAGGTTTTCCTGCATAATTTAAACGAACACGATATGTGGATAGCTCAAAACCTTGTTCGCAAAGGAATCTATGCTATAAGTAAAGATAACCAAACATTGATTAAGCAAATAGATGAATCCTTCGATTAACGTAATCTACGAAACAATAAAGAACCTTGACCGAAACGTCAAGGAAGATCTGCGCCGCAAGGGTATTGTTATACCTAAGCGTCTCAAAGATGGATCTATTGCTGTAGGTAGATACAAAATTGTCAAACAGCAAACTGGATTTTACTCTATTTTAGATTATAGAAACGAAGCTATTATTGAAGGTATCAACTTGCCCCAGACAGCAGCAGTGTTAGCGAACAAACTAGCACTTGGTAAATTTTTAGATGACGAATTACTAAACAATGACCGTCGTTACGGACATGCGTTATTTGAAGAAATTTTGCATAATCAGTTGGCCGAGCGTAGTATAAAAAAGAACAAGCTAGACGACGCGGATATTTTTTATACCAAAGCCAAAATTTCAAAATATAAGAAGGATCGTTTTAAAGAAGTGATTAATTCAGGATACGAGAAACTAATTAGGATTAGATAAATAAAATTAATCAATTCTTTTGGAATCAATATGAAGACCACAGATTTTAATGCTAAAATTTCTAGCTCAGCACTTGTTGAAAACATGAACAAGATGTTTGGCGTCAACGTTAATCTTAATAAGTATTCTAGAGAGCAGCTAGAAGACATGCGTAACAAACTACGCACAAGGGTGTTCCAACAAGAAGGACAGGCAGGTATTAACGATCTGCTTACCAATGAAACATATCAGAAAGACAAGGCCATGCTTGCCTTGCTAAACACAAGGATCAAAGAAATGCTAGGTGAAGACATCAAAAAACTAAAAGACAAGCTGGCTCAGTTAGACGAAGCTAAAAAAGGAGTCCGTGCTCCTAAGCACAAGATTCACGCACAGGGCACAGCCGCTAAAGACTATGACGGCGACGGTAAAAAAGAAAGTCCCAAAGACGAAGTATGGGGAAGCCGTGCAAAAGCCGCAGCCAAGTCAGGTAAGCCATTTAAAGAAGGCGCCAAGCCAGATTTCCTAGACATGGACAAAGATGGAAACAAGAAAGAACCAATGAAGAAAGCTGTAAAAGATAAAAAAGTATCTGAAGTTTCTCAGGCCACTGTAAAGTCTTACAAAGATAAAGCTGATCCTTGGAATCGTGCTAAGAGCGGTGATTCTGCTGATGCATTAAAGCGTTATGAAAAAGGTCAAGCCGCAGCAGATAAGAGATTATCTAAAGATGAAAAAGCCAACGAAGGTTGGGACGACATGAAAAAAGCAGTTGCTGACAAAGAGAAAGAAAAAGGAACTGGCAAGTTTGATGTTAAGAAAACAGCTACTGGAACACAGTATACTCGTAAGTCTAGCACATTCAGCGACGGTGGTGATGACAAAGATGTAAAGGCAGCTAAAAAGAAAGCTAAGTCTGCATCTGAAGGACAGTCTCACGCAGCAAAAACTACAATGAAGCACGTTAAGAATCCTACCAAAGGAGAAAAACAAGCTGCCAAGGATATCAAGCCGGGAATTAAAGGTTACAGAGATCGAGTCGACATGCTAAAGAGTGCTGAAAAAGACGGACGCCTAAAAGAAGCAAATCAAATCTTTAAACAGCATGTTCGTATTGTTAACGAAAGCATTGCAGCTCTATTAGCAGAAGATGAAGAAGGTAAGGCTAAGGCAATTACCGCAGCCGGTGATATTGTTAATGACTACACAAGCTGGATGCAGCGTGTTGGTCAATATCAAACAAAGAGTATGATTGAACTAGCAGACGCTATTCGTGCAGACTTTGGTGCTGCTGAAGCAGAAGCATTCAAGCAGGCAGTTGGTCCAGCTCTAACTGCTACATTAGAAACACTAACACAGCAACGTGAAGCAATTAGCAATGCAGTTGCATCACTAGCAGGCGAAGCTCCAGCCGCTGGAGACATGATGGGTGCAGAGCCAGGCGCTGATGCAGCATTCCAACCAGAACCAGGGATGGAACCTGCTGCTCCTGACGAAATGAATGCAGAACCAGGTGGCGACGAGTTTGGCGCTGCTGATGCTGCTGCCGGTGCAGGAACACCTGGACGCGAAGTTCGTGAAAGCAAGTTTGCTCGCAGACTAGCTGAATCTCACAGCATTATGGCCAAGCTAGCTAAATGAGACTATACGAAGTTGACCTAGGATCTGCCAGAGACGTTCTGGCAGTTTTACAAGGACAAGCAAACAGAGCAGGGCAGAGTTCGACTCTGCCTTTTGCTACTGTAATGAAAATGATTCGCCCATTTGGTTTAGGCATTAGCACACCGGACGGTCTAATCGCTCTCAAAAATAAAATTGATCCAGCAGGTGATGTTATTGCTGACATCCTAGACAACGGATCGGTAGTTTTAAATACCAATCAACCAAATCCAAATCAAGACCCTGCCCAGAAAACAGGCAGCGGCCCGGCTGTAGATGCAATGGCATCTAGTAACGCCAAAACACTTTCACCAAATATTTGACCTAGCGATTAGAAGTAGTTATAATTAAGTTTATGACTACTTCTTATAATCCACCACCGTTCGTTGAGCGTTTTCAATATAAAAATTGTGTTCAGGTCAATGACCCTGTAACTCGTAAACGTGTCTATCAAACTCCAGACGGAGAATCCTTACCTAGTGTAACTACAATTCTTAGCGCAACTAAAGACCAAACTCATTTAATTGAATGGCGCAAACGTATCGGAGAAGAAAAGGCCAATCAAATCACTAAAGAAGCGGCAGGGGTTGGAACTGCAATGCACTCTAATCTAGAGCGTTTCATTGCAGGATTGCAAAGACAGCCCGGTAACAATCCAGTGCATGTCCAAGCTAACAAGATGGCAGACATTATCATTGAAAACGGATTGAAGGATGTCAATGAAGTGTGGGCAATGGAGCAGAGCCTATACTTCCCAGGGTTGTATTCCGGAACTACTGACCTTGTGGGTGTCTACAAAGGTAATCCTAGTGTTATGGACTACAAACAGACCAATAAGCCTAAAAAAGAAGAATGGATTGATGATTATAAGATCCAATTGGTTGCTTATATCTTAGCACATAATGAAGTCTATAAAACTACAATCCAAGAGGGTCATGTTTTTATGTGCAGTAGAGATCTTCAATATCAACAATTTGACCTATGGCCGGACGAATTTATATATTGGCAAGACAAATGGCTCGATAAAGTCCAAGAATACTATACTACAGGTATGCAGGGCCTCAAACAAATGCTCACACAGTAAGATAAATATCCCATAATAGGGATATTTTTATGGCTGTCATTGAAATTGCAAAAATACAGGTCCGAAGAGGACAAGAGCAACAAACAGGCGTTCCACCCCTAGCCGGTGGTGAATTTGCTTGGGCTGCTGATACAGAAAATCTATATATCGGTCTAAAAAGAGAAGACGGTGGTGCAAGAGACGCTAACGTTCGAATTTTAACTGAAAACGATCTTCGTAATATTTTTTCAGTTTCCGGTTCTGCTTTAATTGATCCTAACTCTAGTTACATATATAGATCTGGAACTAACATTACGGCCTATTCTACAGGGTCAGTAATTTACACAGACGGGTCAGACGGCAAAGAAAAAGTAAGACGATTACAAGACAAGTTAGATGACCTAGTTAGCTTAAGAGATTTTGGTGTCCTAGGCGACGGTGGTGTTAACATGCAGGATGAAATCATTCAGATGGCTGTTAATCATCTCTACGCAACTAACGAACTTTACGACTTTAGTTTTGAAAACGGAGCAAATCCTCCTGCTAAAGTTCTACATATTCCAACAGGCGAATATTCTGTAGGCGGAACAATTTATCTTCCTAAAGGCGCACACCTCGTAGGAGAAGGTATAGATAAGACTATTTTAGTGTTAAAGTCCACCGGCGAACATGTATTCCAAACATTTGATGCTAGTCAAGGATTTAGTGGCGCTGATAATGATGAAAGACCCCCAATAGGTATATTCACTATTACAGATACTAGTAAAGTAACTGACATAGGAATTCCGTCTAATATTCATATTGAGAATATGACCATTAGATTTGAAACTACAGTTGACACAACACTAACCGGAGCTCTATCTCTTATCAGTCTCGACTGTGCAGAGAATGCAGTAATCCGCCGTGTTAAGTTTGAAGGTAACTTTAATGAGAACAAAGTAGCAGACATTAATTATGCTGCGGTTGACCTAAGGGGTTATAATCCTAACGATTCTTTGTATCCAATGAAGACTACAGCTAACGTATTGTTTGAAGACTGTGAATTCTTAGGACTATATGCAGGTATTACTTCTAACTATGATGTAAGAAACGTTACTGTTAGAAATTGTTTCTTCCACCAATTACTAAACGGTGTTGCACTAAACAAGCCAAAGAGCACTTATGCAAATGTAGGTCCAAGATTTTTTCGTGTTGAAAACAACAGATTTGTTGACATCATGGAAGATGCTTTCTATGTTGGCGATAACGGCTCTACAACATCTACATATCATACCAGTATTGGTAACCAGTATATTAATGTAGGAAACAAGGGTCAACGCGAAGGCTTTGATCCTTTAATCGATGTATTACCAGAGGCGTTCTCTACTGGAACATCAGTTATTACATTCCTAACCAAAGGTAACACAAGTATTAATGACTATTTTGATCGTCAACACTGGCAAGATCAAAATGGTGGTTATACTACATTCAATCCTATTATAACAGGCAGAGCAGTATTGTCTAGAACTGAAATGTCAACTGCTACCGTTGACACAGCAAGTTCTAAAGCTATTATGCGTTTGCCAATTACAGGCCACCAACAATATCTAACAATTAAATATTCATGCTACGCTGATTTAGGTTTATCTGAATCTATCGACAGAATGGGCAATGTTCAGTTTTATATTAAAGCAGGAGCAGACCCTGAAGTAATTGTGTCTGATGATTACAGTTTCTCTACTACAGACGGAGCACTATATTGGGGAGCAACTGTTGATGCAGACTATAAGTTCATTGAGGTCAACATCTACAATCCAGATTCCGTAGACGGCGGAGAAGGATACCCAATTGAAGTCGGATTCCAACCACATTTAATTTTATAATATATGTTCAACCAATCTGTAGATCAAAGATTAACAGAATGGGTCAATCATAGAAAACGGCTTGATGAAGTCGAAGACCCTCTACAAGAAGTGTGGGACTTTTGGCATAATGCACCATTCGTCCCTCATAACAGAAACATCGATCCCTATTTCCAAAGAAGTTGGCCAAGTCCATGGGAAATTATAGCAGAAAACAAATATGATGAATTTACAAGAGCTTTAATGATCGGTTGGACATTAAAGTTGACAAATAAATTCAAAAATAGTAAGATAGAGCTCCGAACTCTAGTAGACAAAGATAGACCTAGAGAATATAATTTAGTTTATATTGACGAAGATAGAGTCATTAACTATAGTGATAATGGCCCGGTTAGTGCTTCAGAAGTAACCGGTCAATTTAGACTTGAAAATTTGGTTGAACTGTCAACCCCTAGGTAAATATCATCCTATAAGAATTAAAAAAGGGTTTTGAATAATGATTACAGTAGTGAAACGTAATGGGAATCGTGTTCCTCTAGATATCGCAAAAATACAGAGACAGGTTGCAAATTGTTGCAGAGGCATTGATGGAGTTAGTCCATCAATGATTGAGATTAAAGCTCAGATTGAATTGCACGAGGGGATGAGCACGAAGACTATCGACGAGCTGCTGTTAAAGGCCATGGTTGATCTTATCGACGAGTCAGAGAATTCAGAAATCAACAATGTCAATTATCAATATGTCGCTGGGCGCCAAAAAGTATCTATGCTCCGTAAGGAAGTTTATGGAGACTACGAGCCTCCTAAGCTATACGAAATTGTTAAGAAGAATGTAGAGCTTGGTATGTATACTCCAGAGCTTTTAGAGTGGTATACAAAAGAAGAATGGGACATAATCGACTTGTTTATCGATCACAGCAAAGATGAACAATACACCTATGCTGCTATTGCACAGCTAGCAGAAAAGTATTTGGTGCAAAATCGTGCAACAGGTCAAATCTACGAAACACCACAAGTTCGTTACGCTGTTGCTGCTGCTACAGCTTTTCATTCAGAACCTGCAGATAAGAGGTTAAAATACGTTAAGGAATATTATGAGTGTGCTAGTGACGGTCATTTTACTCTTGCTACTCCTGTGCTTGCTGGTCTAGGAACTACTACTAAGCAGTTTAGTAGTTGCGTCCTCATCAGCAGCGATGATACTCTTGATAGCATTTTTGCTGCTGGTGAAATGATGGCCAAATATGCCTCAAAACGAGCCGGAATTGGTCTCGAAATAGGCAGAATTCGCCCCTTAGGTGCCCCAATTCGTAACGGAGAAATCAAACACACGGGCATGATACCATTCTTGAAAAAATGGTTCAGCGACCTGCGTAGTTGTAGTCAGGGCGGTATTCGAAATGCTAGCTGCACAGTTACGTTTCCTGTTTGGCATTATCAATTTGAAGACCTTATTGTATTAAAGAACAACCAGGGCACGGAAGAAACTCGTGTCCGCCAAATGGATTATAGTGTGGTTGTCAATGCTATGTTTTGGCGTCGTTATAAGAACGGTGAAGATATTACACTTTTTGATCCGCACGATGTTCCGGACCTATACGAAGCATACTACAGAGATTCTGCACAATTTGAAAAGTTGTATCTACAATATGAGCAAGATAAGACGAAAAAAAAGAAAGTTATATCAGCAGATGAGATATTTAAAAATGGAATTCTTAAGGAAAGAACTGATACGGGCAGAATTTATCTTGTTAATATCGACAACGTCATTAATCAAGGGCCATTTGATACCACGCTTGATCCCATATATCAATCAAACCTATGCCAGGAGATATTATTACCCACCAAACCTTTCCAACGCATTGAAGACCCGTCGGGGCGAATTGCTCTTTGCACTCTTGGATCAATAAACTGGGGTGCATTCCGTAATCCGCAAGAGATGCGTAAGGCTTGCCGTGTGTTAGTTCGTAGCCTAAGTAATCTATTAAGCTATCAAGATTTCTTAAGCATTCAAAGTCGTTTAGCAAATAAAGACTTTGAGCCACTAGGTGTTGGTATTACTAACTTAGCCTATTGGCATGCCAAACGTAATTACAAATACGGCGAAGCCGATGCTCTAGCAGAAGTAAAGCGTTGGATGGAACATCAAGCCTATTACCTAACTGAGACCAGTGTAGAACTTGCCCAAGAAAGAGGGGCCTGCGAACGTAGTTCCTACACATGGTATGGTAAAGGTGTGTTTCCTTGGGAACGCCGAAATAAGAATGTCGACGAGCTTACAAGTTTTGAACCAACAATGGATTGGGAAACTCTACGCGAGAATCTAAAGAAGTATGGTATCCGTAATGCTACACTGATGGCAGTTGCTCCAGTTGAGTCTAGTTCAGTTGTATTAAATTCTACCAACGGCATCGAAATGCCAATGGAGCTTATTAGTGTTAAAGAATCCAAAGCAGGTAGCTTTGTTCAAGTTGTTCCAGAATATAAACGTCTAAAGAATCGTTATCAGTTGATGTGGGATCAGACTGACTGTGTTAACTATCTTAAGACAGCCGCAGTTCTTGCAGCCTATATTGACCAAAGTTTGAGCACCAATACATTCTATAACCCTGCACACTTCAAGGATGCAAAAGTTCCGGGCACAATAGTTGCTAAGAATCTAATGCTTGCCTACAAGTGGGGTATTAAGACTATCTACTACAGTCTAATTAATAAAGTTGGTGCTAAGGCCAATGTCACTAACACCAATGCTATCCCTAACCTAACTGGTAACTTTATTAGTGCTGTAGACAATGTTGTCATTTATGATAATATAGAAGATGCAGATTGCGAAGCATGTAAACTTTAATAAGGAGTTGAAATGGCTTACTCATCGCAGGTAATTGATCACTACGAAAATCCTAGGAATGTAGGAAGTTTTGATAAAAACGACCAATCTGTAGGCACCGGCATGGTCGGTGCTCCTGCTTGCGGAGATGTAATGAAACTACAGATTAAGGTTAACTCAGAGACAGGATTGATAGAAGATGCAAAATTTAAGACGTATGGTTGCGGAAGCGCGATTGCGTCAAGTTCGCTGGTTACTGAATGGGTCAAGGGGAAGACGCTTGACGAAGCGGGAGCGATTAAAAATAGCCAGATTGCTGATGAGCTTGCCCTCCCCCCTGTTAAAATTCACTGTTCAATACTTGCAGAAGATGCAATCAAAGCGGCAGTAGAGGATTACAAGAAGAAACATGATCTCAGTAACTGAAGAGGCCGCCAAAAAGATACGACAACAGATAACAAAAAGAGGTCGTGGCCTAGGAATCAAAATAGGTGTAAAAACTACTGGTTGCAGCGGCTTGGCCTATGTGTTAGAATATGTAGATGTAGAACAGGGTAAAGAAATTTGCATGGAACACCATGATGTTAATGGTGTTCGAATTTATGTAGATCCTAAGCATAGACCATACCTATATGGAATGGTCATTGACTATGTTCGGAATGGATTGAACGAAGGATTTGATTTTAAGAATCCCAATGAACGTGACCGTTGTGGTTGCGGAGAAAGTTTCAGGATATAAAAATGAGTAAAGCACAATATAACTTATCAAAACACACAAATTATTTAAAGCGTAAGATGTTCTTGGATCCTGAAGGTCCTGTAACCGTTCAACGTTTCGAAGAAGTCAAATACCCTAAGCTGCAAAAGTTTGAGGAATTGGCTCGCGGATTCTTTTGGGTTCCAGAAGAAATTAGTCTTACCAAAGATAAAATTGACCACAAGGAGGCTATAGATGCAGTCAAGCATATTTT
>JACCDW011024491.1_pt1 | contig 13974 bp, 10 predicted proteins | sample 7449781 | NCBI WGS metagenome assembly JACCDW01 (sample SAMN15323449, study PRJNA562643) | freshwater metagenome | isolation source: river surface water | place: USA:Blue River Watershed | collected 2017-08-18 | reverse complement strand
GTTGGTAACTGTACCTGTTGTGGTTCAGATTACTCTATTATATCCGGTTATAATAATGAAATTTCTTGTTATTCTTGTCAATCTTCTATTATTGGTGGATGTTGTAATAAAATATTTTGTGATTCCGATAACTCTTCTATTATAGGTGGTCGTTGTAATGAAATACAGTGTGATATAAACGGCGGTTCAATTATTGGTGGGTGTTGTAATCAATTACTTGATGACACAGATTACTCATCTGTTATTGGTGGAGTCTGTAATGTAATTGTTGGAAATGGTGGTTCTGGAGTCAACTCTATCATAGGTGGATGTTGTAACATGATTTGTTATTCAGATCACTCGGCAATTATTGGTGGAAATGAAGGTAGAATTTATGGAGAGTCTGATTATTCTATTATAGTTGGTGGAAGTTGTAATTTTATTTTTGAAACACAATACTCTTCTATAATTGGTGGATGTTGTAATACAATATGTATTGGTGGTAATAATGATAATGGATATGGTGTCATTTTAGGTGGTGTTCGTAATACTTTAAATTGTTACTCTGATAATTCTGGCATTTTAGGTGGATGTTGTAATACAATAGATTGTTATTCTACTAAATCATCAATTATTGGTGGTCAGTCAAATTTAATTATCACAAGTGGTCTTACTGCAAGTGATAATTATGACAATATTTATACCGTTGAATTGGGTGGTAACTCAATCATCGGAGGTCTTACAAATAGTATTATTGACTCTGAAAACTCAGTTATCTTAGGTGGTTCTGGTTTAACACTAGCTACTCAAAGTAATACTGTTTTAGTTCCACATTTGAAAATTAATAACTTAGACGAATGTAATAGTAATACCAAAGTTTTAGTATCTGATGCTTATGGTAATATTAATTACAGAGATGCTTCTACATTAGGTGCTGGTGGTTCATTCTATTCTTGTTGTAATAGTTTAACTGCTAGTGTTACTTCTAATATAATTGGTGGATGTTATAATACGATTTCTGAAGGTGATAGATCTTCTATTATTGGTGGTCGTAATAATACAATATGTTGTTCAGAAGAAGGCACTATTATTGGTGGAAATGATAACTGTATGTGTTGTGTAGATTTAGGTGCTGTTATAATTGGTGGTCACGATAATACAATTGCTTGTTGTGCTGATGCGTCTGGTATTTTTGCCGGTCGTAACAATTCAATATGTGGTTGTTATCAGTATTACTCAGCTATTATTGCTGGTCAGTGTAACGGATTAGTAAATGGTAATGAAGGTTCGGTAATTTTAGGTGGATGTTCTAACCGTATTTGTGATTATAGCAAATGCTCTTCTATTATTAGTGGTCGTTGTAATACAATATTTTGTTCAGATGAGGTTACTATTATTGGTGGAAATGATAACTGTATTTGTTGTGTTGATTTAGGTTCTAGTATAATAGGTGGATTGTGTAACACGATTCATTATTGCGCTGATGGTTCATCTATTGTTGCTGGTTGTTATAATTCAATATGTGGTCAGAACCAATACTATTCAGCTATTATTTCTGGAGTATGTAACAGATTAATTTGTGGAAGCCAGAGATCAACGATTGTAGGTGGTTGTTGTAATAGTATATGTGATTTCTCAATTGATTCCTCAATTATTGGAGGTGGTTATAACAAAATATGTTATGGTTCTTGTGAGTCAGCCATAGTTGGTGGTTGTTATAATTTTATCACTAATACTAGTGAAGGTTCAATTATCTTAGGTGGTAATTATAACTTTGTGTGTAATGATTCTTGTTATTCTTCTATAATTGGTGGTTGTTGTAATGTAATAGAAGATTCTTGTCAATCTACTATTATTGGAGGATGTGATAATAAAGTTCATCTAAACTCAAGAAACTCAACAGTAGTTGGCGGTTTTAATAACTATGTTTGTTGTTCAAATAATTCTAGTATAGTTGGAGGTTATGATAATTGTATTTTAGAATCTCAAAGATCTGTTATTATTGGTGGATCAAATATGACTCTTGAAAATGAAGATGACACTGTTTTAGTAAGTCGTCTTAAAATTGATGACTTACAAAATGAACCTACCGATACTAGAATTGTTACTTCTGATGCTAATGGTAGAATCAGATACAGAACTGTTGAAAGTTTGTCTGCAAGTTTCGGAGGTATCGTAGTTGGTGCTACTGAGTCAATGACTGGATTTATGAATAGTATTTATAACTCTGATAATGGTTCTGTTGTTGGTGGTTCATATAATAGTATGACTGCTTCTAATTCATCTTCTATTATAGGTGGTGGTTTTAGTGATATTATTTGTTCAAGTGATTCATCTATTATTGGAGGTCAGTGTAATGTTATAAGTAATTATTCTTGTGATTCATCAATTATTGGTGGGTGTGAAAATATTATCGATGGATATTCTTGTCACTCATCTGTTATCGGAGGTGGCCTTAACAGTGTCTGTGGTGGATGGTATGGTCCTTATGGTCCACCAGCTTCTTATTTTGGTTCTTGTTATTCTTCTGTGATTGGTGGGCGTAGTAACAGAATATGCTTTGATTCAAATTGTTCATCTATTATTGGTGGATGTAGTAATGATATTTGTTATTTTTCAAATGTTTCTTCCATTATAGGTGGATGTGATAACTTGATTCAATATGAATCAGATGAGTCAGCAATTATTGGAGGTTATGGTAATACAATAAGAGATGGCAACGAAGGATCTATAATCTTAGGTGGTGTTTATAACTGTATTTGTAATTATTCTTGTAGATCCATTATATCTGCTGGTAGAGAGAACTGTATTGTAGATAATTCTTGTTTTTCTTCTATATCTGCTGGTAGACAAAATTGTATTAGAGACAATTCATGTCAATCTTCTATTACAGGTGGGTGTTATAACGCAATGTGTTGTTCTTGTAACTCATCTATATTAGGTGGTTATTGTAATAGAGTATGTAATGCCGATTGTTCAACCATTATTGGTGGTTATGATAATCGTATTTGTTCTTATTATAACGGTATTACAAGAGGTTCTTCAATCTTAGGTGGAGTTTATAACTGTATTGATGCTAATGAAGGATTTATTTGCAATTCAGCAATTATTGCTGGATGTAGCAATAATATGTATTGTGATACTTGTAATTCAGTAATTATAGGTGGGTGTAATAATACAATGTGTTGTTCAGACAACTCAGTCATATTAGGTGGACAAGACTTAAATGTCTGTGGAAGAGATAATACAGTATTCTTAAACGCTACTACAAACTTTAAACAAACTGTTGAAGCCTCTGAAGATATATCAGTTACATCATCACCGGTTTCAATTAACTTTATGGATGGTGCTATTAAATATATCAACAGTGTAAATACCGATTTTCAAGTTGATTTTACAAATGTTCCTGCTATTGCAAATACTAGCATAACATATACATTGATTGTAAATCAAGGAGCTACTCCTTATATGGTAACTGATGTCACTGTAAATACGGTTTCTCAGACAATTAAATGGGCAAATGCTACAGAGCCTGAAGGAAATGCTAGTCAAGTTGATATTATTGGTTTGATGTTTATCTTTAATGGTTCTGGAGTATTAACACAAGTATTGGGTCAAATGGGAACATTTGCATAAAATAATAAATAAAATATGATATCAAAAGTATCGACATTTTTAGGTCCAAATGGATTATTTCAAGGAGGTGGTGGTACACCAAGTTTGGTGTTGTCACTTGACGCTAATAATGTATTAAGTTACGATGGAACGTCATCAATTTGGTATGACTTAAGTGTAAGAAAAAATAATGGATTACTAAATGATGTGATATCTATAACCGGCTCTATACCAAACACATCATTATCTTTTGATGGATCAACCTCATACATATCATTCACTCAATCAGATGGTATTCCATTGGGAAATCAACAATATACAATAGAGGCTTGGTTCAACTCGGATTCATATGGACCTTCTGAACAGGGATCAATTATTGGCTGGGGTTCAATTGGTCTTAATAACGCTACCAATGTTCTAAGATTGAATGGTAATGGTATATATAACTATTGGTGGGGTAATGATTTGAATGTTGCTTTCACGGGAACATCTTCTATGATAGTTGGAAATTGGTATTATGCCGTTGCTACTTATGATGGTGTTAATAGGAGCTTATATCTAAATGGTGAGTTAAAATCAACTGATGTTCCGGGGACTCATAGTGTTTATGATTCCAGTTCTTTAGAAATTGGACATTTTTACAATACTTATTTTAATGGTAGAATTTCTAGCATAAAAGTCATTGATAAAGCATTTGGTGCTAGTAAAATATTATCTAATTTTAATTCAGATAAAGTAAATTATGGATACGTTTTTGGAAGTATGACTTTCAACGACACCGATGCTTATTTAATAAGCCAATCAAACGATTATGTATTTGGAACAAATGATTTCACGATAGAAGCTTTCTTTAAAACAGCCACATCAAGTAACTATAATTATAGTGGTGTTATTTCACAGAGACGTTTGGGTCAATTTCAACCATCTATTAATATTCAACAACCAAATACCTCAGAACCATTAATTGAATTTTGTTCAGGTGTTGGCTTTTTAACTTATACAGCTAGCAATGATACTTGGTATCATACTGCTATTTCTAGAACTGGTGGAACTACTAGTTATTATGTAAATGGTGAGTTATTTAGTGAAGTTTCTGATACTACAGATTATACTTTAGATACTTTAGTTATCGGTAGATACTATAGCGAACTTAGTGATTACTACTTTAATGGTATTATTAGTAATGTTAGAGTATTAAATGGGACTGGTTTATATACTGGAACGTTTAGCATTCCGGATGTTCAATTAAGTGCTACTTATTCAAATACTAAATTTTTAATCACATCTCAACAAACAACTCCAGGTGCTGATACCAGTGGATTATTACAAAGTGTGACATCTTCAAATATTGGTTGGACTGGTAGTTTACCTAGTTTTGTTCCTAATATTGTTATAGATTCTTTACAATTTTATGTCGATGCTGGTCAAGTATCTTCTTATTCTGGAACTGGAACAACTTGGTATGATATTTCTGGAAATTCCAGAAATTTGACAATGAATAGTTTGACCTATAATTCAGCAGATGGTGGTTATATTCAATTTGATGGATCTCATACGGCAGAGTCTAGCTCGTATAATATTAACTTTAGTAATGGATTCACGGTTGAGTGTGTAGCTAAATTTTCAGGTTCTGGTTCAGAAGGTTTATTTACTTTTAATGGTGGAGGAGACTACATTAATATACAAGTTCAAGGAACTAGTGTTAGGTGGGAAGTTGATTCTGGTTCTTCATTTACATCGAGTGGTTCATTATCCTCAAACACTTGGTATCATTTCACTTGTGTTTATGAGGGTGGTTCTAATAATTCTACATCTACTGCTAGAATTTATATAAATGGTGTTGAAAATAATACTGCTAATTTATATGCCACTAGAGCTGGACAAAGTCAGAATTCGCCTTTTGTATTAGGATTACATGATAGTTATTTGACTGGTAATATTGCTTTATCTAGAATGTATAATAGAGTATTAACTCCGATTGAAGTTTTACAAAACTTCAATGCTACCAGAAGTAGATATGGTTTATAATTTTAATATATAGCTAATGATAAAAAGATATTTAGAATTTATTTCAGAATCAAATATTGAGGATTTTGAATCATTTGGAAAATGGATAGAATCTCTTTCTGAAGATGAGTATATTCTAAATATAGTAAATCGATATATCAATGATTATAATAAATTATATGGTGGAGATGACATAGATCCTACAATTGATTTATCAAATGCTGTCAATCTTTTAGATGATAGATCTCAATTAGAGATAAAACAACAAATTGATGAATATTTACAGTCAGGTATTCAAGAAAAAGAACCTACAATTTTACCATCAACAGAAACCTCTGAATTATTAGGAGAATCTGTAGAAGCTCAAGCTGAAGTAACAGTTGCTGGTAAAGGAATATTTACTTCTTTCTTGAAATCATTGACTGCTTTAGGTCTTAAAGAATCTAATCCCAATTGGTCAAATTGCCCAGATGATTTTTTATTATATTATTCTTTTGATAATTTAAATTCTGAAGGTGTAAAACAAGTTTTTAGTAGATTTCGTTCACTTGAAAGATATCTACACTTAATTGACTACGGTAAAAATGAAGTAAGTCTTTATTTTGGAGTAAATTGTTTAGGTCAGTTTGAATATGGTTTTCAATACGAACAAAGATTTCCAATTGGTCAGTTTAAGTTATCTCAATCAGTGATGAAATGGGTCTTAAGTTTAGAATCTAAATCAGCTGCTTCTCTTAAAAAAGAGATAGTTAACTTAAATTATTTAGATATTTTAACACTTGGTCAAATCAAAAGAGATATGTTGATATTTCAACCTGGTTATTTTGAAAAAAGATTATACCCAATGTTAAGAGATAGAGTTATAACTTTTGGTTTCTATGGAATTGGTCGTTGGGATAACGGAAAATTAGACGAAGGTGAGTATCAAAATTTAAAACAAAATTTTACAAATTGGCTAATGTCAAAAAAATGGTCAAGTAAAGTTTTAATAAGTGTTAAACCAGAATCATTCTGGTTATATTTCCATTTAAAATTAAAATAAAATTATGAAATTAATTAAACTATACGAAGAATTCTGGGGTAAAAAGAAAAACGAATCTGATGATTTAGAATTTGATTTTTTAGTTGCTGTGGGAAGATTAAAACAAGCCATCAATAAAACTATTGATATACATGAAAAACACTATTATAATGATAATAAAATTGTCAATAGTGAAGATTTTCAATCTGAATTGAAATCAAATATCGATTCAATTATAGATGGTGGTAGACTTATGACAGAAGACTTTTGTGATTTAGTTCATAAATTTGAAAGTAGTTTATATAATGATAATAAATTTGGTATAGATAGCGGATATGACTATTCAATGTTTGGAATTTTTGACGATTTAATTAGTAGTCTCAGATCTGCAGTTAGTGAAAAAAATGAAAGAAATATTTCATTTTTAGATAGAGAATCTCAACACGTTTTAGATAGATGTGATGATAGTTGGGTTTATGTCGAAGATGAAAGAGCGTCCGAATTAGTAGATAATTTTCTAAATGATGAAGATTTTGACAAAACATTAAACGATTGGGTTGATGATGATGATCCTTTTGAAAAGTGGCAAACTGCTGAAGGTTTACAAGCTGATTTAGAAAATTATATTGGAAAGAAAATAGAAGAATTTGAATATACTGATAAATTACAAGCTTATAAATATGTTGAAGGTAACGAAACTATACAATATATACTAAATAATGGAAAAGAAGAGGAAGTAGAACAAGTTACTAACTTTCTTAACTCAATAAAAGAATATTTTCAACTATGAGAATTGTAAAAACATACGAAAATTTTAGAGAATTTGACGCTGACTTTGCGATGGCTAAAATAAAACATCACTACTCTGACTATGATGTTAAAAATTTAGTAGATGAAGAAATTGAAGAACTAGTAGATGATAGTAGCCTTTCTGATATAACACTGTCTTCTAAAAGATTAGGTAAGGAACACCAATATGAAACTAAAAGAGAGTGGTATGACGACCACGGTTCAGGAGCTGAAGAGTTAGCATCCGAAAGATTAGTTGATTGGTATATAGATGAATTTGGTGAAGAATTAACTGAAGATCAAAAAGAAGAATTGTCAAAAAAGTTGATTAATGCTTATGATTCTCTTCAATAATTAGAAGCAACTCTTACCTTTTCATATTTAGTCAAAAGTTTAAACATATCATTCCAATCCTTTAAAGGATCTTCAACCTTTTTCTGATACCATTTATTATTATTTAGATATTCAACGAGCATTCCTGTTTTAAAGTCTTCAACTTTTGTAGGTTTCCAATATCTAACTTTTTCAACAAAAGAAAAACTCAAACCATTATAAAGATAAGAAACGTTTTCTTCATCGGTATTGTAAAGAGTTATACCCATTGGTTTTTCAGAACCATCAGCAAATATTTTAGTGACATCAGTTTCTCCAAAATATTTGATAAATCCACAATCTTGATGAAAATGATTAAGTAGAAATATTATCTCTTTTCTGAGTTCATCATTATCAACTGGAGCAAAAGCAATTGCTGAGTCTTCATATTGACCTTTATAGTAACCTTTAATTGGTATAATTTGAAAATTCTTTGCCCACAAAATAGACATCATATCATCTAAAGATTCAGATGAAATAAGAATAAAGGACAACTTAGGACTGTTTAAATCTATCACAAATTATATATTAAATTTTGATATTACTTTAAGTCAATTCGGTCAACAATTCATAATCAAAAATTGATTGAACCAAGTCTCTATATTTTTTTGGAAAGACCAAAGAGTCATGAACTGTGATGATTTTAATTTCTGGATTAACTATCATCACTTTTTTAATAATTTTATTGTATATCAAATTTGATTCAGCTCTTTGTAAGTCGTGAGCTAATATTTTGTGGTTTCCCCATTCTTTTTTATAGAGTTTTATAAAATGGTGTATTGTCGGAAACATTGAAGCAAATAATTTATCCGATTTAGAATTAGCTCTATTATATCCAAAAAGAACTTTATAAGTCATTTCTTTTACTTTAGACCTGTCTTTCTCACCAGTTACTTGCATTACATATTGATAAAAGTTTCCATTTTTTACTAATGTTGTGAAGAAGTCAAATTCATCTTTATTTACCCAAGCTGTTTGGCTATCTTTAATTAACTTACATAAAAAAAGAGGTTGAGAATTATTTATATCAATTTCACAAGTCTCTTCACCATCAATTAACAAACAGTTTTTTCTTATGAATGATTTTAAAATAGTAAAATTTGTATGTAGTCTTCCATAATTATCAAAGTGATAAAAAATGTGTTTATCGTTTATAGATTCTACCGAATAAACATTACGATTATAAATATCTATATCTTCTTTTTTAAGACAGTTTAAGAAAAATATACTTCTCTCAAAGTCAATATCAACACTAAAAAGATCAGAAATTAGTTTTTCTCTAATTTCGGAATGAATTGATGACTCGTGTTGTTTTACAAAATCTATGGTGTCATAAATTTTCTTTTTGTATTTTTTTAATAAAACTTTGTCTTCATTTTTTACACGATTGATTTGTTGTTTGAATATTAATGGATTGAGTTCGTAGATTCTTGAAGTAACCCCCGCTTTGTAGTTACATTTCATTTTAATAATATCTTTATGAATTAAAAAGTCTACATAAGCTTTGTATTCATGTCCATATTTTTTCTTTAAAACTGTTGCGTTTATTGTAAATTTATTTTCTTTCTTAAAATAATACTTAAGTATCATATTATGAATCATATCTACAAGATATGAGGTTTTAAGTTTTTTATCCGAGAAATAAACAAATTTTACTTTATTTATTTCTTCTAAACATTTAGGTAAGAATTGTAGTGATTTGGTTTTTTTTTCTAATTTTTGAGTTATTGTTGAGCGATAAACTGATTCTAATTCGTTTGAGATTTTCATATAATTTATATATGAAATGAAGAATATGGTTTTTAATCTTTAAAGATATTTTTGATGGATTTTTTACGATTATCTCTTCTCATTTCTTTTACTAAAACTTTCTCAAAAATACTTGGATCTAGTCCGTGAAAACTATTTAAATCAGATGCCATTTCAGCAGTCCATTGACATCTTAATGCTCTAACTTCAGCTTTAACTTCAATAGAAGTCATATTAAGATTGATTGGATTCATTACTTAGTAGGACTTTCTGGGGTTTCTTTAGAAGGAGTTTCAACTGGAAATTTACCTTTACCCTTTTTCTTTTTACCAGGCTCTGCTTCTTTTTCAAACTCATCATAAACATCAGGGTAAACTTGACCTTCAGCATCGGTATCATATTGAATATCAAAGAAATCACCAAAATCAAGTAGACCAGCTCTTCCTAATTCAATTTCCTGAATTTTATTTAGATATTGACCAATGTAATTTTCAATGTCATCAACAAATTTATTAAATAATTTCACTGTGTTTTCGGTAAAAATACCAATTGGTTTTTTTCTTTTTTTATTAAAAGAACCCAATACTACTTTAAAAATGTATTCAAGTTTATCGTCTTCTTTAAGATAATCTTTTGTGAGTTTATTTTTGATTAACTCTGTATTTATTTTGAACTTTTCTTTATCAAAGAACTCAGGAACAACAAAATCAAAATTAAGCAAGTCTTCTTTTACTTCACCTACATAAATGTTAAATAATTTACAAATTAGATATATATACATTTCTTCTTTTGTATCACCTTTCAACTTTATAGTCTCTATTTGAATGGACTGACAGAAGTTTAAAAAGTTGACTAAAATAAGTGTATAGATTTCAACAAATTCGGTAGTATTTGAATCACTCATTCTTTTGTAGAGTGGATTCAAAAGTTCAAAAGAAATATCTCTATTTGAACTTCTTATAATAAGTTTTTCAAGATTTTTTTGAAAGTCTTCTTCCATTAAGAAAGAATTTTCAGAAAGTGGATTCAATATTTTATAGAAGAAATAAGAAAATGATTTATCACCAAAAACATAATCTAAATCATTTTCAGATGTGTTTAGAAAGTACATAATAGCTTCTTTCATAGTTTCTGTCAACTTACCTTGGTAAATTACTGGAATCAAATCTACATCAAAAAGTCTTGCATATTCATCAAGTTCTTCGATGTTAAACTCAAACTTACCTCCTTTATTGATTGAACTAAGAACTAAATGATTTTTGGGAACTCTAGAATACTCTATGTTAGCGGGTTGTTCATCAGGAAAATATTCAAAACAAAACCACCATTTACGATTTAGTAAACTTTTAACCCTATCATCTAATTCAGAAAAGAATTTTGTTACTGGATTGTAGTAGTTTTGCATTGCCAAATCAATTAGATTGATTGGTTCATTTGTAACTGATTTTGGTCTAATTTCGAAATCACGACCATCCCATTTTATCCAGATTTTGGAACCTTGAATATCTTCTACTACGATTAATTCGTCATTTAAAATTTCATTTAATAACGTTTTATCTTCAGTGCTGTTCAACTTAATTAATTTACTCATAAATTTTGATTTCTGTTTTTATCAAATTATATATAAAAAGTTAGTTTTCTTGTAAAAAATCTAACATCATTGCTATATCGTCTTGTTTATTTCCTGAAAGTTGAGATTGATTACCACCTGATTTTAAAAAATCATTGTAAATTCTATTGTAGTCATCTTCAAAAAATAAATCACTTGTAAGATTGTTTTTAGATTCTGGATTATTTCTATCTTCAACTCCAACTAGTCCAGTGTGTGATTTGTTTACTGTTTTATTTTGAACTCCGGTTTCTCCATAAGCTGGACCAACTGGACCAACTAATTCAGTTCCTGATATTTCTTCAGTAATAAAATCTTGGTATTTTTTAATTATCATCTCCTCCTACTGTTAATTTTTCAAAATACTCATCGTGTTCTTGTAAGGAGTATTCATTCTTCTTAACACTATATATTAAATTATAAAGAAATTTATCTTGTAATTTATGTTTTTCTTCACCTTTCATCAAAATAGTTGAAAAGTCATCTTCTATGTTATCAATTACTTCCAAAATTTGAAGACCTATTCTACCATTTCTATCATGTAAATCACAGATTACTTTACGATTAGACTTAATTAAATCTTTAACTTTTGTTGAGGTTGCACTTTTTGACAACATCATCCAGTCTTTATCTTCTTCTTTGTTTACAGTTGAGTTGTAAAGTTCTAAAAAACTTCTTTCTCTTTCAGTAAGCTTAGATTTCTTAGATATCTTATCTAAAATTCTATTCATTTCTATTTCTTTTAGAGACTCTCCAAATAGATAATATTTTATTAGTCTTTTTAGTTTCATAATTTATGTTCTCCTTAGAATATATATTCTAAAGAGTATCTTATTTTTAATATATAAGTGTGAAAACTAAAAGTTTTTTATGGATAAACAATTATTAGCAGCTCTAGACAACTTATCACTTGGTCTAGAACAACTTGTTGAAGCACTAAAACAAAAAGATGATAAAAAATCAGATACTGGAGCTGCTTTGCAGTCTGGTGATTTTGGAAAATCTTTAGAACAAATTAGTGTTGAAATTAAATCCATAAAAACAGATACTCAACAAATTCTTAAGAATCAACAAACCATCATAGGTCTTTTCAATCAGAAAAAAGATGAAAAAAAGACTGATGCTATGGAAGGTGCTGGTGATCCTAAAAAAGAGTCACAAATTAAAAAAGGTTTAGCCACGATTTTATTAATTGCAGTCGCTGTTTTAGCAATTGGTATGGCTTTTAAATTAGTAGGTAAAGTCAATATACTTTCTGTTCTAGCCTTAGGAATCGGTATCGTATTAGTCGCATATGCTTTTGAACGTGTTTCAAAAATAAAAGGACCAACTGGTGGTCCTATGACGATAAAAGAGGCTGCAATAATTTCAGCAATAATGGTGATTTCATCTTTAGCTGTTACTGTTTCATCCTGGATATTATCAAAAATAAAACCACTTACAATTCCTCAAGTTTTAACAGCCGCATCAATAGCTTTACTATTTACTCTTGTCGCTCCTGCGATGAGTAGATTAATTGCCGCAATGACAACTCAACAGGATGTTGAGTTTAAAGGTATGAAAGTGAAGTCATCAAATATGTCTTTTGGAACAGTTTTAAAAGCATCAATCATGCTTCCTATGTTAATGGTTGCTATGTCGATTGGTATAATGCTTTCCTCTAAGTTTTTAGCCCAAATTACTCCTATCTCAATACCTAAAGCACTTACTGCAATATTAATTGGTGTTATGTTCGCTATTGTGGCTAGAGGAATTGCTGGTTTAATTACATCTTTAACAACCTCACAACAAGCGAGTGGAGGAGGATTTGGATTCAAAACATCTTCTATTGGAATGGCTAAAATGGCTGCTGTAATACTTGGTCTACCTCTTATAATGTATATGATTGCAAAGGGTATTGCTTGGTCATCTCATGTTTTAGCAGAAATAAAACCGATTGGATTTATGCAAGCTATTACCGCAATTTTGATTGGTGCTATGTTTGCTGTAGTTTCATTAGGTATTGCTAAATTAATAAACTCTCTTGAAAATACGAATCCTGTTGCTATTTTATTATTACCTATAACGTTAGTTGCCATATCATTAGCAATTGCACTATCGGCTAAGATTTTTGCAAAATTCAAAAGTTCTTTTGATGCCTTAGGATACGGAACATTATTTAAAATTCTACTATTAGGAGCGGCTATTAGTGTAGTTGCTTTTCTTATGGCAATTGCCACTAATAAATTAGGTAAGTTAAGTATAAAAGAAGTCTTATTACTTCCTTTATTTTTAACAACTATGTCGTTAGCAATAGCACTATCAGCTTACATATTTGCTAAACCTATGTTTAAAAAATCGTTTGAAGCACTTACTTACGGAACTATATTTAAAATTCTATTTTTAGGATTTGCGATGGGTGTAATTACTACAATTGTAGCCTTTGCTTCTAAATTTTTAGGTAAATTAAGTTTAAAACAAGTAATATTATTGCCTGTATTATTTACACTCATGTCTTTGGCATTAGCTGTATCTGCTTTCATTTTTGCTAAATTTAAATCATCTTTTGATAAGATAACAATAGGAATGATATTTAAGCTTCTATTGTATGGTATTGTCACCGCTATTGTATTTGTGGCTTATGCCTTTGCTGTAAAAATAATAGGTAAAGTATTAAAACCAGTTGATGCTCTAAAAGGAGGACTTGTTCTTATCATTCTAGCAGGGGTTATTATGATTTCATCTCTTATTTTAGGAGTTGGTCAATACAAAAAATACCCTTCATTAAAATGGGCAATCGGAGTTGGTGCTTCATTAGGAGCGTTTGCAATTGGAGCTTTGACTCTTGGTTCTG
>JACCDW010921039.1_pt1 | contig 13974 bp, 8 predicted proteins | sample 7449781 | NCBI WGS metagenome assembly JACCDW01 (sample SAMN15323449, study PRJNA562643) | freshwater metagenome | isolation source: river surface water | place: USA:Blue River Watershed | collected 2017-08-18 | reverse complement strand
CTACGCGTAACTTGAAAGAGAACACCAACTTTGCCAAAGAATATTTCTTGATTCCTATTGAGAAAGACGTGGAATACCACATGCCTTTGGTTCAGTATCCTTACAACAAGACTGAATTGTTGATGACGGAGACGGTTAATTCTCAAGACTCATTGAACTATTTGTTTGAGTTGTTGTCCAAGAACAAAACATGGAAAATTCAATTGGAAGCGCACACGGATGCCCGTGGTAGCGATGAAGCCAACCAAACTTTATCTGATGGTCGTGCAAAAACGTGCGTTGACTACTTGGTAAGTAAGGGCATTGATGCTCGTCGCATGGTTCCAGTAGGTAAAGGTGAGAAACAACCTTTGACCATGAAGAAAGATCAAGGTTCTTTCAAAGCTGGCGAAGTATTGACAGAAGAGTACATTGCCAAATTGGCAACCAACGAAGAAAAAGAAATGGCGCATCAGTTGAATCGTCGTACTGTATTCCGCATCTTGGCTACAGATTTCGATCCCAACAAGCCTGATACTGGAGTGAAACCAACACCAGCACCAGCGCCAGGTGGTAAACCAGCTCCAGGAGCTAAGCCAGCCCCAACAACTGGAACAAAACCAGCACCGAAGAAACCATAATGTTAAAGACTTCGTGTAAGTTTTAGACAGAAAGAAAAAGATTCAATCTATTTTTGCAGCGGGCTTGTCCCGCTGCTTTTTTTTTAATTATGTCAGATTCTAATCGATACCAACTCAGGGGAGTAAGTGCACAAAAAGAAGATGTGCATCAAGCCATTGCCAATGTTGACAAGGGCTTGTTTCCCAAGGCATTTTGTAAAATCGTTCCGGATACCTTAACCGGTGACGCCGACTATGCCCTTGTGATGCATGCAGATGGCGCAGGCACCAAGTCATCTTTGGCCTACATGTATTGGAAGGAAACAGGGGACCTGTCTGTGTGGAAGGGCATCGCGCAAGATGCGTTGATCATGAATATTGACGATTTGCTTTGCGTGGGTGTGACAGACAATATCTTGTTGAGTTCGACCATCGGTCGCAACAAGCAGTTGATTCCTGGCGAAGTAATCAAGGCCATCATTGAAGGCACCGAGACATTGGTCAAGGAGTTGAATGAAAGTGGAATCGGTATTCAAACCACGGGCGGTGAAACAGCGGATGTAGGCGATTTGGTTCGCACCATTATCGTGGATTCCACGGTTCTCGCTCGAGTGAAAAGAACAGACGTTATCGATAATAAAAATATCGCGCCAGGTCAGGTGATCGTGGGTTTCGCCTCTTATGGGCAAGCCACCTATGAACACCAATACAACGGCGGAATGGGCAGCAATGGATTAACCTCTGCACGCCACGATGTTTTTGACAAAGAATACAAAACAAAGTTCCCTGAATCTTTCGATCCTACTTTGCCACAAGAGGTGGTTTATGTTGGAAGTCAGAAGTTGACACAAGCAGTAGAGGGAGTCAGCCTGGATGCCGGGAAATTGGTATTGTCACCCACAAGAACATACGCGCCATTGATCAAGAAAATATTGGATTGGAATCGCAGCGCGGTGATGGGTATGGTGCATTGCAGTGGTGGTGGTCAAACCAAAGTGTTGCACTTTGTAGACAACGTGCATGTTATCAAAGACAATATGTTGCCTACACCTCCTTTGTTTCAGTTGATTCAAAGCGAAAGCGGAACCGATTGGAAGGAGATGTATCGCGTGTTCAACATGGGACATCGCATGGAAATTTACACCGATGAAGCCAGCGCCCATGAGATGATTCAATTGGCGAAAGGATTCAATATCGAAGCCCAAATCATCGGTCGTGTAGAAGAGAGTGAAACCAAGAAATTGACCATCACATCGGTCAACGGAACCTTTGAATATTATAGCTAATGTTGGATCTGGTACAAAGATTATTGGCGATTGAAGATCGCTATGTGGAGGTGTCAAAATTGATTACCGATCCTTCTGTGATTGCAGATATGAAACGCTATCCTTCATTGATGAAGGAATACAAGGATTTGGAATCATTGGTAGAGAAGGGCAGAGCGTACAAGAAGGCCAAGGATGATTTTCAGGGAGCCAAGGATATTTTATATAGCCAAGAGGATGCAGGACTGAAAGAGTTGGCGCAGATGGAGTACGATGAGTTGGCTCCAAAGATCGAAGAATTGGAGAACGAAATCAAAATGATGTTGATTCCCAAGGATCCCGAAGACGAGCGCAACTGTGTAGTGGAGATTCGCGGGGGAACGGGTGGTGACGAAGCCGCCATTTTTGCTGGTGATTTGTACAAGATGTACACCCGATATGTCGCCACCAAAGGTTGGAAGTATGAGGTGTTGAGTTTGAGCGAAGGGACAGCAGGTGGTTTCAAGGAAATTGTATTTGAAGTCCAAGGTGTGGATGTATACGGAACGATGAAATTTGAAAGTGGTGTTCACCGCGTTCAGCGCGTTCCTGAAACAGAGGCACAAGGTCGCGTGCATACCTCAGCAGCAACAGTAGCTGTTATGCCTGAGGCAGAGGAGTTTGATGTGGTCATCAATCCAGCTGACATTCAGCGAGATACGTATCGCGCCAGTGGTGCGGGTGGACAGCACGTCAATAAAACGGAATCTGCGGTTCGATTGACGCACATTCCTACGGGTGTGATTGCGGCATGTCAGGAAGGACGTTCGCAGCATGAGAACAATGAGAAGGCGATGCAGATGTTGCGCACCAGAATATTTGAAGCAGAGGTGAATCGCAGACAGGAAGAACGTTCTCGCATGAGAAAGTCTTTGGTGAGTACGGGAGACCGCTCTGCCAAGATCAGAACCTACAATTATCCCCAGGGTCGTATGACCGATCATCGCATCAATCTTACTTTGTACAATTTGGATGCAGTGATGAATGGTGAGATACAAGACATCATCGAAGCATTGCAAGTTGCGGAGAACGCAGAAAAATTATTGGCAGGAAACAACGATTAAGAACATGACCAGAGCCGAGTTAGTCGCCCAGATCAAGAGCAAGAAGTCTCTATTGTGCGTGGGATTGGATATCGATATCAACAAGATTCCAGCGGGAGTAAGTCCATTGGAATTCAACATGGCCATCATTGATGCGACACGCGATGTGGCAGTGGCCTACAAGCCCAATCTCGCTTTTTACGAGTGCATGGGCAAGGCAGGATGGGACTTGTTTGAAGAGACTGTCAAGTACATCGGTAAGGAACATTTCATCGTCGCCGATGCCAAGCGTGGAGACATTGGGAATACCAGTACGTATTACGCCAAGACCTTTTTCGAAACTTACGGATGTGATTCGGTAACGATAGCGCCATACATGGGCGAGGACAGTGTCAAGCCATTTATCGGATTCGAAGGCAAGTGGGCCATCGTCTTGGGACTGACGTCCAATGCCGGTTCCAAGGATTTTCAGATGTTGGAAACGGATGGCAAGAAGTTGTATTTAAATGTTATTGAAAAAGTTGCCAGTTGGGGAACTGAGGACAACGTGATGTTTGTGGTTGGCGCTACCAAAGCCGAGATGATAGGTGAAATCAGGAAAAGCATCCCCAATCATTTCTTGTTGGTACCCGGAGTTGGAGCGCAGGGGGGCAGTTTGGAAGAAGTCATGAAATTCGGATTGACACCAGACGGCGGCTTGCTCATCAATGCATCCCGCAGTATTTTGTATGCCTCTAATGGCCCAGATTTCTCGGAAGCCGCCAGAGCAGAAGCTGTTCGCATGCAGCAGGAGATGGCGGAGTTGATGTGAATTGGTGGATTGGTGAATCGGTAGATCGGTAGATCAGTGAATCGGTGAATCGGTGAATCGGTTATCCCCTCCTGCCCGCAGGGATAGGAGAAGGTGGATGCGTAGTCCCGATAGCTATCGGGAGGGTGGTATTATGAATATTCATTCTCGTTCACATTCTCTTTCTGAATTCTAGTTGTCCCGAAAGGACCACCCCGGCACTTTGTGCCACCCCTCCTTTCTCTCGCGTTGCTCGAGTAGGAGGTGAGAACTTTTCCCCTCCTGCCCGCAGGGATAGGAGGGGTGGATGCGAAGCAGACGGGGTGGTATTATTACCGGTTATTCATTTGTGAAATTGGGTAATTTGGTGTGTAAATCTTCAGGTTGAAATCCCAGCCAAGAGCTGTGTCTCCAAATGATATCTTCGAATTGATAGATGATTTGAAGGTCGAATTCGTTGTCTTTGTTGAAACAAATCGGTTCATGATGAGCAATTCGGTTTCTAATTCGTTGTATGAATAGTAAGTCACGATAAATCATTTTTGGAGCAGTTCCTTTTGGTCTTTGTGTGTATATTTTATGCAGACTTTGTTTGCCTTTTCTGAATTGAATTGGAGCAAATAGGCTTACCCAAAAGCCTAAACTGAAATCCTCAACTTTTCTCTTTCCCTTTTCAACTGTAAAAATCCTAATCCAATGTGCATCTTGATATTGATTGCAATAAAATGTATGGATTCGGTTTCTTAGCGTAATCTCAAAATAGGCTAGTTCCCCGAAAAGTAAAGCTGAGAGTGTAATATTGAGACGGTATCGAGCGATTGCCAATTGAACATTTCCTTTTGAACACGCTAGGTATTTTTTCATTCGAGATTCTGATTGCGACTCTGCATAAATCGCATATAATTTTTTTGAATGTAATGGTTTCATTTTTACTAATTTTGCTTCGTTATACCGTCGGTCCCTGAGCAATCAAACTGACGGTTTTTGTTTTTTATGGCTTCTTGTTTATCAAGTAAAATTGTCTCGCTACGGTTGATTTTGCAAGATTCATATAACACGCATATAAGGAGCATATGAAGGAAATGAGGAGATGAAGTGATGAAGTGATGAAGCGTTGAGGAGATGAAGTTTTAAATATTCATTTTCATTCTCCTACTCTTTCTCTTTCTCTTTCTGGATTGTCCTTTGTTTTATTAATTGTGTATATACATAAATTATAACAATAGTTGTTATCTTTGAACAACATAAACCAAACGACTTATGAGACAACAAATCGTATTCGGATTATTCCTAATTGCCTTTTCTTTATTGAAAGTAGAATTCCAAGCCCAGACCTTACCTTCTTATGTCCCCTCCAACGGTTTAGTGGGTTGGTGGCCATTTAACGGCAACGCCAATGATGAGAGTGGAAATGGTAATCACGGAACGGTGAATGGGGCGACATTGACGATGGATAGAAATGGGAATACCAATAGTGCTTTTAGTTTTAATGGAATAAACAATAAGATATCATTTGTTGTTTTACCAGAGCTTAATGATTTTACATATTCAATTTTTTTCAAAATAGAATCGTCGACTAATGACTATAAAAGAATATTAGACTTAGATAATGCAAGTGATTCATATCTATCTATTCATGCGAGCCCTCAAAATACATGTGGAATCCACTTTCGTCAAAATAATGTTCAATTTGGATTGACATCAGAGGATGTAATATCAAATAATCAATGGCATCATATAGTATTTAAAAGATTCAATAGTCAGGGTTATCTTTATTTGGATGGAATACTTAAGTTTCAAATTTCTATCTCAAACACTCCCTTTTATGTTAATGCCCTTCTGACTATTGGACATACCGATCTAGGAGGCTATCCAAATCAATACTTTCAAGGTTGTTTAGATGACGTAGCCATTTACAACCGCGCGCTGACGCAAGAAGAAATCACAGACCTGTATACAGGGTCATCATCGATTGCAGGTTGCACCAACAGTATTGCCTGTAATTACAATGCAGCTGCTACTCAAGACGATGGGTCTTGTACATTCCCGGCCCAGACTTATTTGACCTGTGATGGAAACTGCATCAACGATACAGATGCCGATGGGATTTGTGATGAAATGGAAACACCAACCATCCCGTCATACATTCCTTCCAACGGTCTTGTCGGCTACTGGCCTTTCAACGGCAACGCCAATGACGAGAGTGGGAATGGGAATCACGGTACTGTGAATGGCGCGACTTTGACAGCAGATAGAAATGGTAATGCGAATAGTGCGTATAGTTTTGATGGGGTAAATGATTTAATAAATGCAGGAAATCCTCCTCAACTTGGAAATAACCCGGCTTCATATACACAAGTAGTATGGGCAAGATTTAGTGATTTCCCATCGGGAATTGAGAGTTCATACCCAATAGTTTCAAGGCGACATGTTGATAATGGTGAAGATTGGGCTACTCCTTTATTAAGATCATCCCAAGTAATTTGGTTTTTTGCTGATGATTCTTATTATGATAATGGACCAATCGCCTCAAGTATCAATATTGAGCTTTCGATTTGGTATTTCTTTGTTTTTGTTAAGGACGGAAGTTCTTACAAGTTATTTGTTAATGGCACTTTAGTAAATGAGATTTATGATGATCATTTAATGGATGGATCGGGTAGTAATTTGATTTTTGGCGCCCAGTTGGCCTGGCCGCAGTATCTGAAAGGTTTTTTGGACGACATCGCGATCTACAACCGCGCACTCACCCAAGAAGAAATCACAGCGCTGTATACTAGAACATCATCCAACAACGGCGGTGGTGGAAGTGGTTCAATCGCGGGAACGCCAGCTGCATCCGTACCCGCAGGAATTCCTTATCAAGCGGTGATCAGAGATAATGCAGGTGCGGCCTTGGTGAATACTCCTGTAACAGTGCGATTCACTTTGCACGAGAATACAACTTCCGGAACCACCGAATACCAAGAGACCCAATCCCTAACCACCAATACTTTGGGATTGATCAATACGCAATTCGGCGCAGGAACCGCCACGCAAGGAACGTTTGCAGGCATCAACTGGAGCAACACCACCAAGTTCATCCAAGTAGAGGCCAACACCGGAGCGGGCTATGTCGACATGGGCACCCAACAAATGATGAGTGTGCCGTTTGCTATCAAGTGCAACGAGGCTAACAAAGTAAAGAATGCAGGACTTCCCGTATATGCCGACAATGCTGCCGCGCTGGCAGGAGGATTGGTGGCAGGGGAGATGTACCGAACTGCTAACGGCGACTTGAAAATTGTATTTTAAAAATGATATTGAATCTTTATAAAATGAAAAATAAAATATCCCTTCGTCTCCTCATCCCTTTTCTCCTAATTCCTGCATTCCTTTTCGCGCAAGTGCCACAAGGAATTCCTTATCAAGCGATGATTAGAAATAGTGATGGGTCAGCGTTGATGAATACGAATGTCACGGTGCGGTTTACGTTGCACCAAAACACAACCACAGGTGCTGTCGAGTATCAGGAGACCCAAGCTTTGGTGACCAATGCATTTGGTTTGATCAATGCTGTATTTGGCCAAGGAATCGCGGTGCAAGGAACGTTTGCCGCCATCAATTGGAGCAACGCTACAAAGTTCATCCAAGTTGAAGCCAACGATGGTAATGGGTATGTTGATATGGGCACGCAGCAAATGATGAGTGTGCCGTTTGCTATGTATGCTGCCCAGAGTGGGAGTAGTAACACTAATTCTAATACTTCTTTTTTCACTTTTGAATCAGCAAATCAATATTCAGGAAGTGCCAATAGTGCAAATTCAACAACTATCACCACTCTCAATTTACAGGCAAATCAGGCAGTGAAGATTGAAGGGACAGTTTCTAGAATTGGCAATACGTGTAATTGTAATGATGGTACTCCCGGAATATCCCTAAATGTAATCTCAGGTCAAATTGCCAATGTTATTAATTCTGGAATAGGTGGGCAAACGAATTGCTCAACAGATGTGGTTTCAAATAAGGGATTTATAATTTTTAAAGCTGTAGTTCCTACAACTGTTGATGTTGTATTCTTCAACTCAGGATCAATTCCTAGTTGTACAGGAACATACAATGTCGTAATTATTAAATAAAGGATTATGGAGGTATCTAGTTTATTTTCTATTTTCAAAGGCGTCGACAATACACTTGCCAAATTCAACGATGATGTAAATCGAAGGAAATATCTTGTTTTCCTGGTTAAAATGGAATGTCGATATAACATAGATTTGATAAATTCTATTAGTTTTTCTAAATCAAAAGATAATCATCTTGAATTAAGGAAGATCATTCAAATGCTTTCTGTAGAAGCATTAAATAGATTAATGGAATATACTAGTGAAAAAGATAGTGAGTCATTTTTTATATCGAAATTGTTGGAGATTCCTGGTAAAGTCCGTCAAGAATTTAACAAAAAGGCTTTTAATAAAATTGAAGAGAACGACCCTATTCTTTTTAATGTGTACAAAAGGATTTTGGTGCTGAAATCACTATCGCAAATAGATCCACCTTATGAATGTCTAAAAGACCTAAGATTTAAAATGCGCCTTAAAAATTTACGAGAAGTAATGATTGTGATTATTAAATCAGAAATTAAATAATGTGCTTAATGAAAAATAAAATATCCCTACATCTCCTCATCCCTTCATTCCTGCTTCTCCTCATCCCCTCCATCCTTTTCTCCCAACAAATCACCTCATCCGTTTGGATGACATCGGGGAATTTGGGAACGATGTCCAATGGAAATCAGTACAGCTGGTCGATGGGGGAGACGTTTACCGCGACTTTGCCCAGTAGCACATTGACCTTCACGCAAGGATTTCAGCAGTTGTTCAATGTTTTGGGATGCACCGATCCAACAGCCTTCAACTACAACGCCAACGCGAATCAAGATGATGGTTCTTGTATCCCCATGTTGACTTGTAATATAACCGCGCCGATCACCACATTGTGCGCGGGTGAATCAGTGGATCTGTCAATCAGTAGTGCAGGAGGTGCCGGAAGTTCCTCTCAATTGCCTGCTAATTTGCAACAAGGATTAGTGGCCTATTATCCTTTCAATGGCAACGCCAATGACGCCAGTGGGAATGGTAATAATGGGACAGTAATTGGTGCAACGTTGTCCGCCGATCGATTTGGGAATGCGAATGGGGCGTATAGTTTTGATGGGGTAAATGACAGGATTTCAAATAATTCGACTCAAAATTTACCAGTAGGTAATGGTCCTAGGACTATATCATGTTGGTTCTTAATTAACGGCTCATTTAATCTTAATAGTCTTGGTAATAATGCTAATGGTTATGGTTCGCTCGTAGAGTTTGGTATGTTCTCTAACACCAATCGATTTGGTATTTTATTGACATCTACCAATAGCCCTTATTGTGTAACAAATGGTAATGATTTTGCTTCAACATTAAATATAAGTCAGGGAGGGTGGCATCATCTTGTTTTACAAGCTCAAGGAAATTTATGTGATTTTTATCTCGATGGAGATTTGATATCAAATGGAGTGTTGGCCCAAGACATAAGTACGCTTCAGGGCCAATTGAGTATAGGCAACACTATTATAGAGCCTTTAGGTCAGAATGAGGCTTTTAATGGTAAAATTGATGATGTATTTATTTATAATCGTGCCCTCTCTCCCTCCGAAATCCAACAACTCTTCACCGTTCAAGCCTACAACTGGTCCAACGGCGCAAACACATCCACCACAACAGTTACGCCAACGGCCAACACGACATACAGTTGCACGGTAACAAGCGGTAGTCAAACTTGCACAGCCTCTGTTGACATCAATGTCAATCCTGTTATTACCAGCACAGCATCCGCATCCATCATTCAAGGACAGTCTTATACTTTCGGAACGCAAACCTTGACAACTGCAGGAACATACACCGAAGTGTTTACTTCGGCTGCAGGATGTGACTCAACAGTGACTTTGATATTGTCGGTAGAGCCGTTGTTGACCTGCAATATCACAGCGCCCACCACTACGTTGTGTGCGGGTGAATCGGTTGATTTGTCAATGAATACAACAGGCGGTGCGTTAGGATTACCCGCCAACTTGCAACAAGGTTTGGTAGCTTATTATCCTTTCAATGGCAACGCCAATGACGCCAGTGGGAATGGCAATAATGGGACAGTAAATGGTGCAACGTTGACTGCTGATCGTTTTGGGAATGTGAATAGTGCATATAGTTTTGATGGTCAATCATTAGTGTCATCTAGTATTACGTACGGAGTCGTTGGTGATTTCACTATTTCTGGATGGGCGCGAACAACCTCATTTCAGGGAGGGACGTTTGTTCAAGTTGGCGTGGATGATGGAGTTGTGGGATGTAATGGTTTTGCAATAGGAAAAGGAACAGAAACGTCATGGCATGATAGTCCAGGAAATAACTTGGTAGGATTAGCATCTTGTGTAAGTTGGTATGGCACGCCTATTTCAATTGGTGCACAGGGTGAATGGATTCAATTTGCGATGATCAGAAACTCGAGTGGGTTTGATTTATTTCTTAATGGGAATTATGTATATAACATTCCCAACTCGTCGATAAATCAGCCAAGCAGTTCACTTTTTATAGGAGGTAATGGTACAAATTCTCAAGTCACTACTGGTTTTTTTGGCGATTTAGATGATGTTGTTTTGTTCAATCGAGTACTTACTCCTTCCGAAATCCAACAACTATACACCGCTCAATCTTACGCTTGGAACAACGGCGCGACCACATCTACTGCAACAGTTACCCCAACAACCAGCACCACCTACAGTTGCACTGTAACACAAGGTGAGCAGACTTGTACGGCTTCTGTGGATATTGCGGTGAATCCTGTGGTGACCAACGCGGTTTCTGCTTCAATCATCGAAGGACAGTCTTACACTTTGGGTACACAAACCTTGACAACTGCAGGAACATACACCGAAGTGTTTACTTCGGCGACAGGATGTGATTCTACAGTTACTTTGACATTGGCAGTAGAACCTTTGTTGACCTGTAACATCACAGCGCCCGCCACTACATTGTGCGCTGGTGAATCGGTGGATCTGTCAATAAGTACTACAGGAGGTGCCTCTGGGTTGCCGGCCAATTTGCAACAAGGTCTAGTAGCTTACTATCCTTTCAATGGCAACGCCAATGACGAAAGTGGGAATGGGAACAATGGAACAGTGAATGGTGCAACGTTGACTGCGGATCGTTTTGGGAATGCGAATAGTGCTTATAGTTTTGATGGAGTCAGTAATTATATTTCTTTCAATGGAGCAAATCTTCCAAATGGAAATAGCAACAGAACGATTAGCTGCTTTTTTAAGAAGTTGAACAACTCATCGCCTTGGTCTCATACAATTTTAGCTTATGGAAGCCCGAATACTTCAAATGCAGTAATGCTAGCTATTGGTAATAATAACAACTACGCAGTCCAAGGATGGGCAGATGATATTCCAGTTTCTTTCGCTACAACTAACTCTTGGGAGCATTTTGTTTTTGTTATGGAGAACGGTGTCGGTAAGGTTTATGTAAATGGAAATTTGATTACAACCCAGAATATCCAGAATTGGGATACACAATATTTGGCCGCGATAATTGGGTGCAGAATAGATTTAGCCAATAGCTATTTCTATGGAAGTATAGATGACTGTCTCATTTACAATCATGCATTAAATCAATCCGAAATTCAACAACTATACACCGCCCAATCCTACAACTGGTCCAACGGAGCAACCACATCCACAAATACAGTAACCCCAACAACCAACACGACATACAGTTGCACGGTGACCAGCGGTAGTCAAACTTGCACAGCCTCCATCGATATCAATGTAACTCCCCAATCTTCTTGGTATGCGGATGCAGATGGTGACGGATTCGGAAATCCAAATGCAACGCAATCGGCTTGTACGCAACCTGTAGGATTTGTATCCAACATAAACGATTGCAACGACAACCAAGCACTGGCCTACACGGGCGCCGTTGATGTTTGTGACAACGGTATTGATGAGGATTGCTCTGGAACGGATTCTACTTGTATTGTTCTGGGATGCACGGATGTTGTTGCCTGCAATTACAATGCTTTGGCTAACACGGACAATGCCTCTTGCACCTATCCCATTCAAAACTATTTGAACTGCGATGATACCTGTATCAACGATTCTGATAGTGATGGGGTATGTAATGAAATTGAAGTTGCAGGTTGCACAGATCCCACAGCCATTAACTTCAATCCCCTTGCCACTGATGATAATGGTTCATGTGTACCTGTAATCATGGGTTGTATTGAATCATCAGCCTGCAACTTCAATCCTGCGGCCAATACAGATGATGGCTCTTGTATTTTGCCTCAACCTGAAATATGCAACGGCTTGGATGAAAATTGCAATAACCTGATTGACGAGGGTTTGACCTTTGTGAATTATTACAACGATTTAGATGGCGACGGCTTTGGTGCAGGATCTCCTTCTAATCTATGCAGCAATCCCGGCGCTGGGTACTCGCTGTTCAGCTCCGATTGCAATGACAACAATGTATCCATTAGTCCTGGGACCGCAGATATATGCGGAAATGCCATTGATGAAGATTGTTCCAGTGCCGATTTGATTTGTCCAACAATCGGAACGCCCGCCAATCCCATTGTCTCTCTCAACATCGGCCAATACGGAACGGGTGCGCAAAACAATGTGACCGTCAACTTGAACTCCGGCGTTGATGATGTAGAGTCTGCAGGAACGGGCTGGTCCAAATGGTACCAATTCACAGCTCAGTCCAACGCAGCGCGCATTGGATTGCGCGGATCTACAACTGTCGCGGATGACAATCGCATTCTGCTTTACAACAACACCAATGCTTTGGGAACAACTTGGATTCCTTTGAATGAAGAGAACGTGGTATCTCCTACCAATTTGGGAACGTCATCAGATGGCGGAAACGAAGTTCTTTTGTACGATCAATTGACCATTGGCAGTGTCTATTACGTTTGCGTTCAGAACATCAACAACACCCCTGGGCAAGTTCAATTATCAATTGGATTCTTGTACGGCAGTCAACCAGACGTCGGTGCCTATACCAACTATACCAACGTATACAGCAATTCTTGTCAAAATTTCAAGGCCAAGTTCAGACCAAACGGAAAAGAATATACCGTTCACCGCAGGGCTTCTGCAGTGGAAGATGTGAATGTTGCACCACAATGGTCATTTGTAATTCCAGGTGTAGGTTCAACAGTCTGTCAAGTGGGGAGAATTGCGCCGCCCAATTTTAGTGGAAGCATTGTGCCCGTTCATGCATCCGTCGATGTGTCATACCAATTGCCCAATGCATTTGGTACAGTTGAGACATTGATAGCGCAAGGAACAGTCATTGGTACATTCTACTTGTCGTCTGAGGCAGATGTGGTGGTGCGCTCAAGCGATGTCTGTCCGGTGTACAAGAGTCCAATTTCTGGATCTGTCGCTACCAATCGAAGTGTATGCGGCGTTTCGCGTTATCGTTGGCAATGGACACAACAATTGCCAACATCATCATTGCCTATCGATGTTTTGGGTGGAGCAGGAGCGTCAAGGATTTTGGGATTGTCTTCGGTTGCAGGAATTTCGACGGGTCAACAATATGGAGTGGGCATCGGCACGCTTCATCTAGACGGAGCAACTACCACGCCTTATGGCACTGCATCATGTGTTCGCACAACCGCAGTCGCCGGAATGGTAATGCAGAGTGAGAGCGCTGCAACGGCGAATAATTATTCGCCCCGACAAGCAGTCGCGCTCTATCCGAATCCAACAAGCACCGGACGCTTTACTTTGATGACCAGTTCAAGTGAAGTAGAAGTGCAGCAGATTACCATCACCGACATCACCGGCAAGATGGTCTTCCAATCTCAGGTTGTCATGAATGGCAATTCGGTTGAAGTGGAATTCGGCGATTTGGCCACTGGAATTTACATGGTGATGGTAGGTGAGGAGAGAATGAGGTTAATTGTTGATTAAAAGTTCTCCCCTCCTGCCCGCAGTGATAGGAGAAGGTGGATGCGTAGTCCAGATAGCTATCGGGAGGGTGGTTTTATGTGTGTCTCGTCCTAAAATAGGTTTACACAGAAAAGAGCCAAATGGAAAAAATGTAAACCCATTTTAGGACGGGTCAAATTTCGTCGAACCCCGGAAGCTTCAACTTGGTTGCGACTTGATTTTTTGTTTAACTTTTTAATCAAGCAAAAAGTGAATG
>JACCDW011424444.1_pt1 | contig 13975 bp, 8 predicted proteins | sample 7449781 | NCBI WGS metagenome assembly JACCDW01 (sample SAMN15323449, study PRJNA562643) | freshwater metagenome | isolation source: river surface water | place: USA:Blue River Watershed | collected 2017-08-18 | reverse complement strand
GGATCGCTTTTCGTCTGCCCAGCCCCACCAGTGCGGCTTGGCTGGGCCCTCTGCCAAGCCCGGCTCGCCGGCGATTTGACTGGCTGAGGAAGACATCCCATCGCTTGCCGGACCGGCTCTGATGCGCACTGCCGTTTCTGCGGAAGTGCGCCCGCCTCGGCAGCCAACGACTGAAGACGCTCCTCGCTGAGCCCAGGCTTTGCCGACAGTGCCCTGATGCCGGATTCCGCCAGCATCTTGCGACCCCTTTGTTGGAAATCCTGGGTGCTGAATGCCACACGGCGGCCAGCGGAGGATGAAATGCTCATAGAGAATTTAACTCTGGCAGATGCTGAAAAAATTGACTTGGCACGTCCTTGCCAGTATAGCCACCTGCGTACTTTAGAAATTTCCTGAGCGTGACATAGTACGACGCTGATGCACTGGTACCCGCAGCGTTGACGCCACTGCTCTGTGCGACATGGCAAACAGCACGCAGTGCAGACGGTCAGTCAACCTTGCTCTCATCTTTTTCGTCAGATCGGCAAACAGCGCCGGTCAACGCTGCATGCTTTCCCACACCTTGTGTAATCGCTTGGCGGACACCGGCATCGGCGTTCGTAATTCCTGTGCGAACAAGGACACCCGCAGCTCTTCGAGCAACCATCGGTATTCCTGCATCTTCGGGTCGCCGCGCGCCCCACCTTTCTGTGTCCGCTGCCACGGGGCGGCAGCCTGCTGCCATTCGGCCATCAGACGGACGTCACGCGCCGGATCAGTACGCAGCTTCTCAAGCCGCACTTGCACTGCTTTCAGATAACGGGGGAAATGCGCGAGCTGCGCATGTTCGGTGTCGGCCACGAAACGCTGATGTACCAGCGCCTGCAGTTGCGACTGCATGTCGGCCTGCGCCGCCGCATGCGCCTTGATCGCCTGCAGTTTTTTGGGTAGCGACTGATACTCGCCCAGTATCTGCCCCACCAGACGGGCAATCTCGTTGACCAGCAGATTGAGCCGGGCTTTGCCCTCGTCGCGCCGCGCGTTGAATTCAGCCGCATTCACCGGCAGCGGCGCTTGCAGACAGGCGCGGCTCAGCCCTGCCTGAATGATCTGGTCGCGTAACTCTTCCTGCGAGCCGAGCGTCATGAATTGCATACCCATCTGCTGCAGGCCGGGGACGTTCTTCTCCAAATACCTCAGCTGCTCCTTTAGTTGAATCGCAAACAGTCGTCGCAATCCGGACAGGTGCAGGCTGGCCGCTTCGTTCGGATCGTCAAAGACTTCCAGGTCGCAGTGCGTCCCCCGATCAATGAGTGCCGGGAAACCGATCATGGTCTGCTTGCCGCGCTGGATTTCAAGCAGTTCCGGCAACTCGCCAAACGACCATGTTGTCAGGTTTTGCTGCGCAGAGGGTATGCTCGTTGCCGACACAGCAGAGATCTTTGATGTTTTCTCTTCATCGACCACCGCTTCATCAGTCACCGGCACCGCTGCCTGCTCGGCGATCTTCTGGAATTGTTCTCTGGCCTGCGTACCCAACTCAGCCTGTAAAGCCGCCAGATTGCGACCCATGTCGAGCTGACGGCCATGCTCGTCGATTACCTTGAAGTTCATGAAGTGATGTGCGGGCAGGGTCTCAATCTTGAAATCAGCCATCTTGACCATGATGCTGGTTTGCGCACGGATATCTGCAATCAGCGCATCAATCAACGACCCCATGCCGAATTTTTTCGCCTCATGAATTCGATCACAAAACCCAGCTGCATAATCTGGCAGAGGCACACAATGCCTACGTAATTTTTGCGGTAAAGATTTCAGCAGCAGATGGATTTTTTCTTTCAGCATCCCCGGCACCAGCCACTCGCAACGGCCCGCTGATACTTGATTCAGCGCGTACAGAGGCACCGTCAGCGTCACGCCATCGCGTACTGCGCCAGGCTCGAAGTGGTAGCTGAGCAGCATCTCTACGCCGGCCTGTCGCATCTGCTTGGGGAACAACTCTGTCGTGATGCCTGCCGCCTCATGGCGCATCAAGTCGTCACGGCTCAGATACAGCAGCCGTGATGATTGCTTACTCGCTTGACGGTACCATGTCTCGAAATCGACCGCATTGCAAATACCTTCAGGAATCTCCTTGTCGTAGAACGCTGCGATCAGGTCCTCATCAACCAGCACATCCAGACGGCGTGATTTATGCTCCAGATTTTCAATCTCGCGGATCAGTTTCTGGTTGTGCGCGAAAAAAGGTGCGCGAGTCTCGAAATCGCCCTCGACCAGCGCACTGCGTATGAAAATCTCGCGCGCCTCATCGGCATTGATCTTGCCGTAGTCGATGCGCCGCTGGCTGTAGACCACGAGCCCGTACAGCGTCGCGCGTTCATACGCAGACACTTGCCCGCTTTTCTTTTCCCAGCGCGGATCTCCATAGGATTTTTTCAGGAGATGGCCGCCGACTTTTTCCAGCCAGTCGGGCTGAATATTGGCGATGGTGCGTGCAAACAGGCGCGAGGTATCGACCAGTTCGCCGGCCATCACCCAGCGTCCGGCCTTCTTTGACAGCGATGATCCCGGCCACAGATGGAAGCGAATACCTCGCGCACCAAGATAATGCGGCTCCTCGTCGCCTTTGTAACCGATATTCCCTAGCAAACCCGTCAGCAGCGCCAGATGCAGCTGCTCGTAAGTGGCCGCTGAGTCATTGACGCGCCAGCCCTGCTCGCGCACCAGCGTGTACAGCTGCGCATGTACATCTCGCCATTCGCGCAGCCGCAGCTGCGACAGGAATTGCTCGCGGCACTGTTCCTGCAATTGCCGATTCGATTTCTTGTGCTCAATCGCTTCTTCAAACCACTTCCAGATTTTCAGGTAGCTCTGGAATTCCGACTTCTCATCCGCAAACTTCTTGTGCGCATTGTCAGCCGCACCCTGTGCATCGGCGGGACGGTCGCGCGGATCTTGCACGGACAGCGCGGAAGCAATGATCAGCATCTCCGACAGACACTGATGATCGCGACCGGCGAGGATCATGCGGCCAACGCGCGGATCGAGCGGGAGCTTCGCCAGCTGCCGCCCCAGAGCAGTCAGGTCGCGCGACTCGTCGACCGCTCCTAATTCATGCAGCAACTGATAGCCATCGGCAATCGCGCGGCCCAGCGGCGGCTCGATAAAAGGAAAATCCTCTACGTCGCCAAGCCGAAGCGCCTTCATCCGCAAAATGACAGCGGCGAGTGAAGAGCGCAGTATCTCGGGATCAGTAAATTTGGGCCGCTGCAAAAACTCCTGCTCATCGTAGAGTCGGATGCACACACCGGCAGCGACACGGCCGCAGCGCCCTGCACGCTGATTGGCCGCCGATTGCGCGACAGGCTCGATCTGCAACTGCTCGACTTTGTTGCGGTAACTGTAGCGCTTGACCCTTGCGGTACCCGCGTCAACCACGTAGCGTATACCGGGCACGGTGAGCGAGGTCTCGGCCACATTCGTCGCCAGCACGATGCGTCGCGCATTGGTGGGCTTGAAGATTTTTTCCTGCTCTTGCGCCGACAAGCGCGCGAACAGCGGGAGTATCTCGACATGCGGCGGATGATGTTTACGCAGCGCCTCAGCCGCCTCGCGTATCTCGCGCTCGCCGGGCAGGAAGATCAGGATGTCGCCCTGCCCGATCAGCGCAAGCTCATCGACGGCATCGACGATGGCATCCATCAGATCGCGCTGTTCTTTGTTGCGGGCCGCAGGTGTACCGGCGATTGCTGACTTCGGTGCGATGTCAAGCACGGGCCGATAGCGCACCTCTACCGGGTACAGTCGTCCGGATACCTCAATCACGGGAGCCAGCTGCTCGCCCTGCGCGAAATGACGCGCAAAACGCTCGGCATCAATGGTGGCGGAAGTGATGATGACCTTCAGATCTGGACGTTTGGGCAGCAGCTGCTTCAGATAACCCAACAGGAAGTCGATGTTCAGGCTGCGCTCATGCGCCTCATCAATGATGAGGGTGTCGTATTGCTGGAGCAGCGGATCCCCCTGGGTCTCGGCGAGCAGGATGCCATCGGTCATCAGCTTGATCCATGCGCCTTCGGAGAGGGTGTCATTGAACCGAACCTTGTAACCGACATGCCTACCCAGCGGCGAACTCAGCTCCTGCGCGATGCGCTTCGCGGTGGATGATGCCGCGATGCGTCGCGGCTGGGTGTGACCGATCAGCGCCGCTTTGCCCCGCCCCAACGACAGGCAGATCTTGGGGAGCTGCGTGGTCTTGCCAGAACCTGTCTCACCGCTGACGATGATCACCTGATGCCGATCAAGGGCAGCCGCGATCTCCTCGCGCCGGCCCGAGACGGGCAGCTCTTCCGGAAAACTGACCTCGGGCAGCGGGTGGCGAGTCGGGGTCGAAGGCGTCTTCGCTGCGGCGGGAGCACGCCGCTGTTTTTTCGGGGGTTGGAGAGCGGACATGGCGGGCCGAATTATAATGCGAGGCATGGAGAACCTCACTCAGTTCGTCAGCTGGCTGCGCTCGGTCGCACCGTATATCCACGCATTTCGCGGCAAGACCTTTGTCATCGCCTTCCCCGGGGAGCTGGTGCTGGCCGGCGCGCTGCCGGTGCTTGCGCACGATTTGTCGCTGCTGCATGCGCTGGGCATCAAGGTCGTACTGGTACATGGCTCGCGGCCGCAGGTGGAGGAACAGCTGGCCCTGCGCAAGGTAGAGTCTCGCTTTCATAACGGCTTGCGGATCACTGACGAAGTAGCGCTCGAATGCGCAAAAGAAGCTGCCGGTGAATTGCGCCTCGATATCGAGGCAGCCTTCAGCCAGGGCTTGCCCAACACGCCAATGGCGAATGCTGCGGTGCGCGTTATCTCCGGTAATTTCGTCGTTGCCCGCCCGGTCGGGATCATTGATGGCGTCGATCACGAGCGCACGGGCGTGGTCCGCAAGATCGCCTACGAGACCATCCATCCGATTCTCACCGCTGGCGGTCTGGTGCTGCTCTCGCCGCTGGGTTTCTCGCCCACTGGCGAGGTATTCAATCTGGCGATGGAAGACGTCGCCATCGCAGCGGCCACCGCACTACGCGCTGACAAACTGATCTTCATCACCGAGCTGCCCATGATTCATGACGCTTCCGGTGAGGAGATCCGCGAAGTCTCTGCGCATCAGGCCAGCGCCGTGCTGGATTCAGGCTGCCTCTCGGCCGACACCGCCTACTACTTTCGCGCTGCGACCGACGCTGCGATCTCGGGAGTGCCGCGCGCCCACATTATCCCGTTCGCCACCGATGGTTCCGTGCTGCTCGAGATCTTCACGCATGACGGCGTGGGCACCATGATCTCATCGGAAAATCTTGAAAGCCTGCGCGAAGCGACGATCGAAGACGTCGGCGGCATCCTGCGCCTGATCGAACCGCTGGAAGCCGATGGCACACTGGTCAAGCGAGGCCGTGAGCTGATAGAGAGAGAAGTCGATTATTTCTCGGTGATCGAGCATGATGGCGTGATCTTTGGCTGCGCCGCGCTGTATCCCTTCCCTGCACAGAAAATGGCCGAGATGGCCTGTCTGACGGTGAGCCCGGATTCTCAGGGTCAAGGTGACGGCGAGCGATTGCTCAAGCATCTAGAGAATCGCGCCCGTATCGCCGGGTTCAGAAAATTATTCGTGTTGACGACACGTGCGGCTCACTGGTTCCTGAAGCGCGGCTTCGTGATGTCGAGCGTCGATGATCTGCCGAAAGACCGCCAGAATATGTACAACTGGCAGCGCAAGTCGCTGGTGCTGATGAAGAAGCTTTGATCACGCATCCGTGTGCCGCGGCGCTCCACCCTCTACCTTATTCATTTTTCCGGAGAACTGAATGACTCGCATGGTCCACTGCATCAAGCTGAACAAGGAAGCCGAAGGCCTTGATTTCCCGCCGTACCCGGGCGAACTCGGCAAAAAAATCTGGGAAACTGTCTCCAAGGAAGCCTGGGCAGCCTGGCTGAAACATCAGACCATGCTGGTAAACGAAAATCGCCTGAATCTGGCTGACGCGCGCGCGCGTAAATATCTGGCGACACAAATGGAGAAGCATTTCTTTGGCGAGGGCGCAGATCAGGCGCAGGGGTATGTGCCGCCGGCTGAGTGAGGATCAAAGCCCCCGTATGACAAGCCGCCTGAGGGCGGCTTTTTTTGAATCTCACAGTGACGAGGGCGAAATACAACGCCTTATAGTCGCTCTGTACTGCAATCGATTCGTAAAAAAAACATCCTTCGCCAAATCAGCAAACGATAATGTACAGATCAGTCGCGCTGGAGATCGACGATGCATCGCATCCCTACATCGAGCACCGCCTCCAACAGCTCCCACTTCCAGAGCATGGAAGATCGTTTTACGAAAGATGAAAGCATCGCGCTTGAGTTAGGCCAACATCCTGATCTGGTTGATTTTCTTCAGACGGTAACCGAGTATCTGGCAAACCACAGCACTGAAGCAATGCCAGTTGCTCATTTTTTGATGGGAAAGACCGACCACTTGCCAGTCGGACTAAATCTCCCCAAAAACACTCTGACGCCGAGGCAAAAAGAAATTCTGTACGACGTACTAAGAACCAATCGGTACGGTAGCTGGGGCATCCGGGAGGCTGACCAAAAAACAATAGACAAGCTCACCCGACTGCATGAACTGCTCAAAGATAAAGCGACCGCCACCTCATCCGCCAGTATCGCACCGCACTCCAGTCCGACAAAGAGCACACTTACTGATCGGTTTTTACTGAGCCTCACGGAGACTCCGGTAACGACAGTTTTGTCAAACACGCAAGCACAACAAGCTGTTCAGCCGAATGCCCCGCAATCCCTGTCTACTGCTTCCACAACGCCAGCCGAACAATTAGCCACCCGGCAAAAAAAGGTCAAGGAGCTACTTTCAAGAGCGCCTTTGGCATTGACCAGCCATCCCCATTGGCAGACCGTCGAGCAGAACATGGAAAATTATTTGAAACTGAGCCATAAAATACAAGGGGCATCATTTGATCGACTTCTGGATGAATTCGGAAATCAAATCTTCGATTTTTTAAAAACTGCGAAAATTCAGTCGACATTAAGCGAGGAAAAAGCGCTGGCGATGGCTACGGTCCGCGACTTGATGAATATCAAAATGAGCTGTCCATCTGAAGTGAAAAACGAAGCCTCCATTGGCTGCAAAAAAAGCCTGGCGAGAACGGGCGATGCCGACGTTATCTCTCCTGGAAATCAACTCTCTTTATGCATCAAGACTCCGATCATTTGCGATGATGGTAACGCTCGGCAAGTGGATATTCTTTCCTGTATCGCTCCTGCGCTGGACACACATAAGCAACCTGAATTCAAGAATTTTGTTGATGGCAAAGAACAATCCAATTATCTGCTAAAAATCGACGCCTACAAGGAGTCACTCAACACAATCAAAGCGCAAATCATCGAGACGGCAATATCCAAAAAACCGCCAAGGGTAGTTCTTTCTGCAATTGGCACGAATGCTTTTCTTTCTGCTTTGCCGGATGATCAACGCGACATCGCGCTTGACATGATCTCGACAATGCTTGCCGAGGTCGCCAGAGAACTTCATGCGAAAAATATACCGGTTGCGTTCACTGCTCTTGACAACACATTTTGCGAGCAGATCAACCAAAAGAACCGAGATCAGCCAAAAATACATGTGGAAGGTGCTATTCCGGGAAACTGGATCAAAGATGGCGATCTGATACTGAATGCTTGGGATAGCCATTCTTTGCTAGGCAATGGCCTTGCAAAAGATAATTCAATTGATGGTTTTATAGGGCGATCGTCATTGATTCACTTCATGCACGCCTTGATGTGTTCGATGTTTAATGCCAAGGTCATCGGTACCGATGGCAAACCGGCGAGTGCCCCGCAAACTAACGCCCCGCCAAGCTCCGCCATCACCGCCTGATTGAAGTTCAGACATTCAGAACATCAGGGTCTTCACACCCTCTGCTGTACCGAGCAGGCAAATATCCGCGCCCTTGCGCGCGAATAACCCGACGCTGACCACGCCAGGAATATCATTGATCTTCACTTCGAGCGTCACAGGATCAATGATCGCCAATCCGCTGGCATCGATAATGTGACAGCCATTGTCGGTGATGTAGGGTTTGCCATCTTTCATGCGCAGCGCTGGAGTGGCACCTAACGAAGTCAGGCGTCGACCGACCGCTGCGACGGCCATGGGTATCACCTCCACCGGCAGCGGAAATTTACCCAGTACCTCAACCAGCTTTGAGGCATCAGCGATGCAGATAAACCGGTCAGCTACCGAGGCGACGATTTTTTCGCGCGTGAGCGCACCGCCACCGCCCTTGATCATCGCGCCGCGATGATTGATTTCATCTGCGCCATCGATGTAGACCGACATGCGCTCGACCTGATTCAGATCAAAGACCCTGATGCCATGTGATGTCAGCCGGGCGGCGGTGGCCTCCGAGGAGGCTACCGCGCCCTGGATACGGTTGGGCACCTTGCCCAGCTCATCGATAAAAAAATTAGCGGTCGAACCCGTACCCACACCAATGATGTCGCCTTCGGCGACGTAGTCGAGCGCGGCGCGCGCCACGGCTTGTTTGAGCTCGTCTTGAGTCATGATTCCCGAGAGTGAACATGGCGCGAATGCGTACAGAGCACTGCGTCCAGGCTGCGATTGTAGCGGATGCGCCGCCGTTGCTCTGGAAAGATAGTGTGTACCTGTCCCTCAAGAGGGCAGGCCATTCGTCATCAGGTAATGCGCAAGTGAGGCCTTGTCGTGCAGATTGAGCTTGCGATACAGATGCGCGAGCTGGTTGCGTACTGTGTGATGCGAGACACCCAACTCACGGGCAATCTGCTTGTGGCTCATACCCGCCGCGAAGCGCCGCGCGACCACGAACTCGCGCGGTGTCAGAATCTCCATCACCCCCACCGGACGGACCCGGCAATGCAGACTGCCGTTCTGTCGGTGCAAGCTGATCTCGATCTGCGTACCCCGAAAGCTCTTACCGCTCAGCAGCGTTTCCATCACCTCCGGAGGAATGCTTTCCGTGGCTGAATCAGGCCATTCGCGCTCCAGCAGGTCGAACAGCCGCTGGTCAGCGATCTCGATCAGACCACCGACACCCACGATGCCGGTGGCGAACGGCTGAGTCTTGTCCTCGCTCGCCTGCCGGTTCAGCGTGCGCGCGCGATTGATCGCCAGCGCGCGCGACAGATGTATCCACAAGCCGTGCAGGCAGGCCGCGTCGCTTTCGGCGAAACGCACATCATGACGGCGGTACAAGATGATCCAACGCGCTGGTCTGACACGCTTGGGATCATCACCATGAACCATCATGTGGCAAAGACCCAGTTCCTCTGAGAGGCTGCGCGGACCGGGCAGTGCGCGGGTGCGGCTCTTTTTGCCATCGCGCGAGCTGCGATAAATTTCCCTGACACCGCCGCGAGAAGGTGACAGCGGCGCTTCACGAAATCCGCGCGCAACCGGATCGTCCGCATTCCCTGAACCACTCCTGAGCGACTCAGGCACCGTCTGCGCCGTCGATGCGGCCGGATAGTCAAGAACGGCCACAGCCTGCTGCTGCGCCGCTTCTCCCGTGCCGAAAATGGCGCCGTCAAAGCGTATCCACATCTGCAGAAGGTTGATGGCCTGCGCCAGAAACTGGTCGGGCGCTGCGTACTCCGCCAGCGCATACATGTCGCGAACCGTGCTGGAAAATGCTTGCAAGATCTGCTCCTCCTCGCCTCAAATCAACGCATGACTAAGGTCAGTGTTGGTGTTTGTTTTTTGAAAACTTAACTGATTTTGTTAAATTTGTAACTAAAAAGCTGCATTCTTTCGAACAAAATGTTGTTAATCGAACAAACCGGTCAATGTGTTTCCCGCAGTAAATTTGGTCTGGGAGGCACCCACTTGTGAACACTCAACACCTGCACCCGTCCGATGGGTTCCAATCGGGTGCCCGCCTTCACCTTGAAAAGAAACTTCCCTACGCAAATTCCCGGTGATTTGAAGTTCCAACGGGTAACATCTCGGTTTGAGCCAACGTGCGACCCCTCCCCTTGACCATGACTGAACTACCCACACCACGCGCGCCCACAGAAACGCCTGAGTTTTCTGCGCTGGCGATGCATGCCCGTCAGGCGCAAACGTGGCGGCTCGAAGAGTTATTCAGTCATGATCCGCAGCGCTTTGAGCGCTTCACGGCCGAAGACGCGGGTCTGTTCCTCGATTACTCGAAAAATTTCATCGATGCCGGCACGATGGATAAGCTGTTCGCCTTCGCCAGGGCCTGCGGACTGGAGCAGCGACGCGATGCGATGTTCAGCGGCCAGCCTGTCAACACGACCGAGCACCGGCCCGCACTCCATACGCTGCTGCGAGCGCCGGCGGGACAGCGTTTCGAGCTCCATGGCGAGGTGCTCAGCGATGAGGTACAGCGAGTGCTCCTGCAGATGGAGAGAGTCTCCGCAGAAGTACGCAGCGGCGCATGGACGGGCTATACAGGCAAGCGCATCACCGATGTGGTGAACATTGGCATCGGCGGGTCTGATCTTGGTCCGGCGATGGCTTGTGCAGCACTGCGGCCTTTTGCCAGCCCGAACCTGCGCTCGCACTTCCTGTCCAATGTGGATGGTCATGCGATCGATGCCGTGCTCACCGGTCTGTCTCCAGAGACCACGCTGTTCATCGTCGCCTCGAAAAGCTTCACCACCCAGGAAACCCTGATCAATGCGCATGCAGCGCGTGAGTGGTTTCTCGGCAGTGGCAAGCCCGCTGATCTGTCAAAGCACTTTGTGGCGGTGTCGGTCAATGCGGAAGCGGTCAAAGCCTTTGGCATTGATCCGGAAAACATGCTGCCTTTCTGGGATTGGGTCGGTGGCCGCTACTCGGTCTGGTCGGCCATCGGATTGTCGGTCGCAGTGACGGTCGGCATGGACCATTTCCGCGCCTTTCTGGCGGGCGCCCATGCGATGGATGAACACTTCCGCCGCACGCCACTGGAGCGCAACCTGCCCGCTCTACTCGGGCTGATCGGCTGGTGGTATCGCGTCTTTTTCGGGAGTGGCTCACAACTGATCTCGCCCTACCATGAAGATCTGCGTCTTTTCCCTTCCCATCTGCAGCAACTGGAAATGGAAAGCAATGGCAAGTCCGTGGATCGGGATGGGCTGCCGGTCACGACGTCAACGGTACCCGTCATCTGGGGCAGCACAGGCACGAACGGCCAGCATGCGTATTTCCAGATGCTGCATCAAGGTACAGGTTTGATCCCGACAGATTTCATCGCTGCACTCAAACCATCGCACGCGCGTCTGAGTCAACACCGGGTACTGTTGGCGCACTGCTTTGCACAAGCCGAGGCGCTGATGCGTGGTCAACGACACCAAGAACAATCTGAGCCGAAGGGTCAACCCTTGCCTGCTTACCGTGTTTTACCCGGCAATCGCCCCAGTAACATGCTGCTGATGAACCAACTGACTCCCGAGACACTGGGTGCTTTACTGGCGCTGTACGAGCACAAGACGTTCGTGCAGGGGGTGCTATGGAACATCAACAGCTTCGACCAATGGGGTGTGGAGCGCGGCAAAGCGCTGGCCTCGCGCATACTGCCTGAGCTCGAGGGCAAGCCCGGGGATCACTCGCACGACGCCTCAACTGCCGGACTGATCGCGCGGGCGCGTCGCGCATGACGCATGACACCGCTACGTTAAGCTTGAGCCCTGATCCTTGCTGGCCGATCGCCTGCCTGTAAACCATCCTCTCCACCCGGTACTTTTTATCCTCTGAACATCATGAATCAGCTAGAGCAACTCAAGCAGTACACGACCGTCGTCGCCGACACCGGTGATTTTCAGACGATGCAGGCCTACTCGCCGCGCGATGCGACGACCAATCCCTCGCTCATCCTCAAAGCGGTGCAGAAGCCAGAGTATCAACACTTACTGGAAGACGTCATCCAGAAACACAAAGGTCAATCCAGCGGGGAGATCATCGATCACTTGCTGATCGCATTCGGCAGACAAATCCTGAACATCATTCCGGGTCGGGTGTCGACTGAGACCGATGCCCGCCTGTCATTCGATACCGAAGGTACGATCGCCAAGGCAAGGCACCTGATCGCCCTGTACGAAGCCGCGGGTGTGGCACGCGAGCGCGTGTTGATCAAGATCGCCTCTACCTGGGAAGGCATACGTGCTGCCGATGTTTTGGAAAAAGAAAATATCCGCTGCAACATGACGCTGCTGTTCTCACTGCCGCAGGCGATCGCTGCCGCCGACGCGGGAGCGCAGCTGATCTCACCCTTCGTTGGAAGAATCTACGACTGGTACAAAAAAGCCACCGGCAAGGAATACGCTGGCGCGGATGATCCGGGCGTGCAATCGGTAGCGACGATTTATTCGTATTATAAAAAATTCGGCTACACAACCGAGGTGATGGGTGCGAGCTTCAGGAATACGTCCCAGATCGTGTCGCTGGCGGGCTGCGATCTGCTGACGATCAGCCCGGAGCTGCTGCAGAAACTGAGCGAATCTGACGTACCGTTTGAACGCGCACTGTCAGCGGAGCAGGCATCGCATGCGGATATTCAGAAAATGACGCTCGACGAAAAAGCTTTCCGCTTCATGCTGAATGAAGATGCTATGGCGACGGAGAAGCTGGCGGAGGGCATACGTCTGTTTTGCACGGACGCAGAAAAACTCAAACAACTGGTCGCTGGTGTCTAGTACAACATTAATCTGATGATCTTATTGAAAATCTTTTTCGATTTTCTCTGGCTGAAGCAGTTGGTCGAGATCGTTGAAAAACTCAAGTTGTTCGAGTTTCGCCATCTTTACTCCGTCAGATTTTGCCAGTTTCCATAAATTAGCAAGAGTGATTGCGCCAGCCTTGCTTTCTACGGAAAACTGCCGATCTTCCTTGAGCGCCTCAAAATAAGTTTTCGCATTTATGATGATAGTGCGAAGTTCAACCACGGTATAGGTCGCTTTTATCGGTAAAAGTTGCAGACTTTTAGCATCATTTGGAAAATCAGGAAGCGATGTAACCCTCAGAGGACTAAGAATTTCCGCCGTCTTGACTGAATCAGCTGTGACACGAGGTGATGGAGGCGGCGGTGGCGGCCCATAGTCAACTTTGGAGCGACGCGGGGGTGGCAGTGGTGGCTCATGGGGAAAAGCGGGCTGAGCTTCTGCACTATCCTCTGCAGTCATCAATAGTTCACGCATTATAGGCGCAGCAGAAGAATTGATTTTCTCAAGCGCATAATCATTTTCGAACGCAACCAACTGAAACGCTGCCGCGAGCTCTGACTTTGTTTTATCATCATGTTTGTCCGGACTCTCAGCATGGGACCTAATAAAGTCTTTTGCATAGATGAGCGCAGGCTTCAAATCCGGAAGCCCCCTATCAGGCCATTCTTTTTTCTCAATCCAGGTTCGCCAGACAGAAAAATTATGTTGATGATCAGGGTGGTAAGTAGGTGGATCGCCAATTTCAGACGCAGAAGATTTGTCACTATATGGCAGGTTCTTCTTCAGCAGCGCTGCTGCAGCTTTTAATCTGATCTGATCATCCTTTGACAACCAGTAAGTATCGTCCTGTTGCTTGGCTTGTGCATAGCGATCTGATTCTGCATCATAGATTTTCTGCGCTACGCTCTTTGCTCTAGCCTCGAAATTCTGCTGACAAACCGCACGATCACCAAGATTTTTATAGCTGTTCAACCATACACCAAATGCCTGCTCATCAGCCTTGGCTTCGTATTGTGAGTTATCGATGGGCGCAACACTGACTGAATTATCCTCAATAACGGAATCGGATTCCGCATGGGATATCGATGATTGATCAGAGGTAGCGCCAGATAAATTATTTTGAGATAAATATATAAATCCAGCAGAGTACGTGGCATGGTTTTTTTGATCGACTTGAGAAACATCGACCGATCTCGACGGCGATAGTTGAACATTATCTTTGATATTCTTTGCAACCAT
>JACCDW010168948.1_pt1 | contig 13976 bp, 5 predicted proteins | sample 7449781 | NCBI WGS metagenome assembly JACCDW01 (sample SAMN15323449, study PRJNA562643) | freshwater metagenome | isolation source: river surface water | place: USA:Blue River Watershed | collected 2017-08-18 | reverse complement strand
CATTGCAAATCCGTTGAACACTTGAGTTTGTATTGATAGGACGATCTAAATGTGGCGATTTTGTGCACATCCGGAAACTTCTTGGTTGAAAACAAGGAATCATTTCTGTACCAATAATACTTTACAATAGTATCCCTGATGTGCTTAGACTTATTGGTAATCTCGATTTTGTGCTCATTAAAACATCGGTTTGCCGATTTGGCTTCAAAAATTGCCGTTGGTTTTGGTTGTAATGTGATGGTATATACCGAATCGATGATGCTGCCATCGCAAAACACTATTCGCTGTTTGAACGTATGTTTTTTGTACCCCGGAAAGGTTAACACTACGGAATCCCCTTTCTTTTCAAAGGAACCATTATTATCTGCGTCCCAAAGTACTTCATCTACAAAATCAATAGACCCTCCCAGTTTATCGGATTTTATATGTAGTACGGTATCACGGAAACAATATTTGCGACTGCTGAACTTCTCGAAGGTTTTAAATTTATCATCAGAAATGGTATTGATAAACTTCAAATTGTATCCAACGGATTTGGGGACAATTGATTGTAAAGAATAGAAATAAACAAAGGTTACGCATTTACCTGGGTCCAATTTACCCAAGTTAAACGCTAAAGAAATTGCTACGTCGCCCGTGTATGGATTGGATTTGGTAGCACTTCCGGAATAATTTAACACATCGTCAGGTGTTCTAACGGAAAATCCACCAACGGAGACTTTTGCCCTACTATCAACGGCTCCTAAAATACAGGGATATTTATAAACTTGTCCGAGTGCCACCACGGTGGCAACATCCTTGTTTGTTCCCCAACCGGGTTGATTTTCAACATAATTAATGGTAGTGTAATCCCCCGTTAGGGTTTGCTCGTGATCGGGATCCACATTTCGGAAATATTTTAACCCATATAATGGATCTGTACCAACGTTTTTAATTAAAATCTGTATGGTAAAAAACTGATCTAAGCTATCCAAAATTACGGTTTGCTGTACCAAGGCTTTCTGACTTCCAGAAGTGGCGGTACCCTGCCATTCTGATCGTTGAGAACCATTTAAGGTGGTTTTAGTATGGCTATTTCGCGTTACGTCGCTCAAACCCATCAACCCAAAATTATTAAAATTAACAAGGGTACTACCGGATGATGTAGTATTCCATTGTATTCCCCAACCCTCCTCCGGGGAGCCTGGTACAAAATAATCACCCAGGAAGTTTGGGGTACCTGCAGAAAAACCGTCTTTCCCTACATCGCAAACAAAACCTAGCTGTCCGCCCGCACTGCGAGATACATACCCCGTGGGCGCAGAACTCGCAGTTCCAAATGAACCGCTGCTGTGTACCCCGAGGTTAACATACCTTCCTTTCAAAAAAACATCTTGAGCGTTAACATAATTCGCTAACACCAAAAATAGAAATAAGGTTTTGAGTTTATGTCGCATGAGAAAAAGTGTGAAACTATATTACTGACAATCTTCTATCAATACCCAATTGTAGGTATTTTAATTACAATTGTTTACCATATGGTTATACTTCTGATTTTGCTGTAAATTGCCCTATTATTTATCCATGAATCGAAAACTGTTGTATTCTAGTACAGTATTGTTACTAATTTCCTTAGGCATTTGGGCTTTTTCATCCAACACTTCCGTAGCCACTGCCGAAAAGAAAAAACTAGGCCCGGCGCCAGATACCACCTTCACATTGGTGTTTGGTGGCGATTTGATGGGTCATCAACCGATGATTTCGGCGGCTTGGAACGACTCCACCCAACGCTACGAATACGAACCCTGGTTTCAGTTCATCGCCCCTTACCTATCATCGGCCGATTATACTGTTGCCAACTTAGAAGTTACCCTTGCTGGTGAGCCTTATAGCGGATATCCGCAGTTTTCATCGCCCGATGCCTATGCTTCAGCCATTAAAAAATCGGGTATTGATTTCCTGGTTACTGCCAACAACCACTCCCAAGACCGCGGTAAAGCAGGCTTGGAACGCACCCTCAGGGTTTTGGATAGCTTAGGCATACCGCATACTGGTACCTTTTTGGATACCAACTCTCGAAAGCAAACCTATCCTGCGATGGTGACTGTAAAAGGTTGCAAGATTGCGCTATTGAATTACACCTACGGTACCAACGGTTTGGTAGTAAAACACCCCAATATCGTAAACATGATTGATACCCAATGGATTATCAATGACTTTGCTTCGCTTCGGGTAAAGCAGGCCGATGCGGTGATACCTGTAATGCATTGGGGAGTTGAATACATTACATCGGAAAATACAGATCAAAGAAATAAAGCCAACCTATTAGCTCGATTGGGTTCCACCGCAATCATCGGAATGCATCCGCATGTGGTTCAACCGATAAAGACCATCAAGATGGCCAAAAAAGGAAAACGGGATAGTATTTCCGTGCCCGTTGCCTACAGTTTGGGGAATTTTGTTTCCAATCAGCGTGATATTTACCGTGACGGTGGAATTTTGGTAAAGTTGAGCTTCCGCAAGAAGAATGGTAAAGTAGAATTGGTTGGCACAGAGTATTTACCTTTCTGGGTTTGGCGATTACAGACTGCTTCTCCCCAACATGGATTGCGTAAAGGCTATTATATCCTCACCGAAAAACAACTCAATATGCTTGGAGGCGAAGACTTGGAAAAGGCTACGCTGTTTTTCACCAATGTACGCAAGATTGTTTCCGGTAGTAAAGAGTGGAAAGTTCAGTAACGCATTGCTTAACACTTCAATCTATTTTATTTGCCGTAGGCGATTAGTACTTTTCTTTAATTTTTGGATTTTTCGCGCTTAGGTACTGTGATTTTTTAATTTCCACCGATTTCAATTTCAAAATACTATCGTACGGCCCATCGGTGATAAACATGTTGGCAATCCAAGCGGGAATGGCGCCTCCGGGATTGGTTTTTAGCGTGTAGGTACAAGACAGTTTGTTTTTAGCAACTGGAACGATATCCCAGTGGGCAAAATTGTATGGCACTCTTACTACTCCACTCACCAATTCTTTCAGGGAATTTTCACTTTTGGAATCGATGGTTACATTAAGGGTTTTGGGATCCTGGGCCAATTTAATGCGCATGCAAACGTCTCTATCGGAAAGCGGCCAAGGAGCATCGATGTATTGATAGACAATATTTTCAAAATCCGAAACTTTTGTAACGGTGTATGACTGTGTGGTAGAATAGATCCAGTTTTTGTAGTTCCCATAATCGGTAAGGGTTGCTACGAGGGTTTGCAAGCTACAATCCATGGTAACCGTGGCTTTGATTTCTTTGAATCCAGACGATTCCCCGCCGCGGGTGTAAACAACAATTCCCTCTCCTTCTCGGGTATGTTTCCAAGGGTTTGATTCTTCGGTGGAGGATTTAGGAAGCCAAGAAAGGACGGATAGTAGGCCTATGGATACAAGAGTTTTCAAAGGATGGAGCGATAATCTTCGGCGAAATTAACATCAAATAAAATGACAACCAAGGGGTTAGGTTTAATTAACAAAAAGGATTTGTTAAGCGCAGATTTTTTGTATATTTGCAGCCTCTAAACGGGCCTATAGCTCAGTCGGTTAGAGCACCTGACTCATAATCAGGTGGTCCCTGGTTCGAGCCCAGGTGGGCCCACCGAAAAATCCTCTCTATAAGGGAGGATTTTTTGTTTTAATTTAAATAACTCATGATTTACTTGCGTTTTGCATTGGTTTCATATTACAGCAAAGTACCGACAAAATTAGTGAGGAAATTATAGTTGGATTAGCAAAGATTCAAAATTCAACGATTGAGTACTCATGTCATAATTACTTTTAATTGTTTCAATTACAGGCACGTTCTTATTATTAAGAAACCCACTCCTAAATTGCTAGAAACTGCTAAGTTTAGCCTAAATCGCCCTATTCTATATTGATTTATGGTATTATTGCAACATGGAATTGACTACAAGGAAATTTTGGTCGGACTACTGGTATTCAAAAATTGAAGAATTTGAAAAGCCTGTGGCATCCAATTACATGTTCACTCCATTGTTCCGAAATTTAATTGAAGGAAAGAACTTTAAAAACGCCTGTGAATTGGGAGGTTTCCCCGGTACCTTTTCTATTCATGTTCAGCGTGATTTGAGTTTACCTTGTTGCTTGATCGATTATTTTATTGATTCTACCCTATTTGAAAAATTCTTGCAAGCCAACCAATTGCCTAGTAATGCCATTGAGTGGAAGGAGGAAGATATTTTATCCACTCCTACTGCAGAAAAAACATTTGATTTTATTTTCTCTATCGGACTTATTGAACATTTTGAGGATACAAAAACCGTTATATCGGCTCATATCAAGTACATCAACGAAGGTGGAAGATTGTTCATTTTAATTCCAAATTTCACTGGTATTAATGGTTGGTTTCAGCGGAAATTTGACATTGAAAACTACAAAAAGCACTATATCCCTTGTATGGATCCCAATTATTTAAAATCAATATTGAAGGAATTGGGCTGTAAGAATATTCAAGGTGGTTATTGGGGGAATTTTACAATTTGGTTAGAAAATTATTCAAGTCAAAATTTATTATCTAAGTTATTTTTCAAGGCCAGTTGGGTCGTGGGTAAGGTGATCTCCAAGATTATACCTATCAATGCCAAAACCACTTCTCCGTATATCTGGGTGGCTGCAGATATGTGATGAGAAAAATAATAGTTTTTTGCAACCAGAAAACTAGAAAGTAAAATAAGAAATATCCCCAATTATTATAATCGATTTATCTAATTATTCATCAGTAAATCGCCTGCTTCTTTTAAGAGTTTGTTTGATTTATATTCCAATATATTTGAAATTAATCCACCGGTAGCAAGTACTCCTGAGCCAATTTAATTTTTACGGTACTATGCATTATATGTTTTGAATTTATCGCACCATGTAGGGCATGCGCTTACTTGCATGTCGCATTAAATCATCTACAATCCTTGATGGAGAGCTACCAAATCCGCCGGAGAACTTATGATTATAATTCCAAATCAATTTATTATTGGGGCAGTCGTGTATGCTCAAGGTAACGTTCACTTCGTTGGTTGGACCCACAGCTCCTGCAACTAAAAATAACGCTACGGCGGCTCCGTCCGACATCGGCTTCGTTAATCCAAAATTTGAACTTATTACACCGTCCACTCCTAAAACTTGGCAAAGCTGATCTTTGGTTAGAGCTTTTTCTGGATATCCCGCCTGCTGTAGTTTTGCATTGGTTGTTTCGATATCTTGAATTTCTTGGGTCATCTTGCCTTTCATCGTGCGTTTTAACAACCAAGCATATATCTCTTTTTGAAAGTTCAACGATTCTGTTTTTTGCTGTTCCTTCAAGGCCTCGCCATCCATACCTTTTCTTGACGCTATTGAGACTGTAGGAGGTACAACTGCTATTATTCTTTGTTTTTGTGCTAAGGTTTCAGCATCGGGACTGTAAAAAATTTTCGCACAGGAGGTTAATGCAAGAATTGATGCTGACAATGCCAGGAATAATAGATTTTTAAATTTCATAAACCAAAAGTAACCTATAGATATAAAATAAGTAAAATGTAAAAATAGTACACGAATTAAATTCGATGAAATTATTTTTTCCAGCCATTAAATCACTGCGTAATCCAATCCTTGAATTTATCGTAATAGCAAGAAAATCAATTGCTCGGAGCCTCGAAGAACTCGGTTTCCGCTTTTGTATTTATAATCGTACATAATCACGTAGCTGCCGGCAGGAGCAGGAGCGCCGCCGTAATTCCCATCCCATCCTAAATCTTTTTCGGTACCCTCGTACAACTGCTCACCCCAACGATTGAAAATACGATAGTTCAATACATCCACGTCGAAAATTATGGGTTTAAAATATTCGTTGGTATTATCGGCATTGGGGGTAAAGGCATTCGGACAATATACACGACAATTATTTTCCCTGAATTGCACGTTCAAACTGTCTTTCGCAACACCGCATATATTGGTAGCCACCACCCAGTGAAAGCCGGGTTTAAAAATTCTTCGGGTTGGCAATGTACTTCCATCATTCCAGACGTAGGTGGAGTTCCAATTCTCCACGGTCAATTCCATCATTTCGTTTTTACACAAAACGGTATCGGCACCTAAATTTACTCGTGGGTACGGATAAATCCATGTAAACTGCTTGGAACTATCGGTACAACCATTCACAGTAACTACATAACGTATCGTGTCTTTCCATAAAATACTGGGTACAATATCGTTCCCTATAATGTTCTTACCGTAGAAGGTTCCTCCTGTTGTTGCGGGTATGAGTGTATAATTCCCAGAACTTTCGCAATAGTAATTTTTTAAGGTAGCAAAGGATGGATCGGGCATGGATTTCACGTACACGGCTCTGCTAACGGTATCAAAACATCCAACCGAGCTCTCTACTTTTAAATACACACGCTTATATCCCGGCGAAATAAATTGATAACTGGCCGAAGGATTTGTCTCGGTTTTCTCAAAATTTACATTCCACCATTGTTTGGATAAACTAAAGGAATCCGTACTTAAATTGCTAAAAACATATTGGTTTTGGAATAAACACTGAGCACTGTCGTTGATGCCGATAATAGCCGTTGGCCGTGGATAAACCCGGATAACTTTTAGGGTGCTATCCATACAACCGCTATCCGATACATTCACTAATTGGAGGGTTTTAAATCCAGACTTGGTGTAGGTCTTTGATTCGGTAGCCGCTCCAAACATGCGCTTATCGTTTTCATCCAAATTCCAATGATTGGTTATAATTCTACCTCGGGCGATGTTGGTTTTGCTAGTGAATACAAAATTCTGAGCATTGATACATTGGTCGCTGTCGTTAATCGAAATAATGCTGTTGGGATTCGGATTAACAAACAATGACTGGGTAGACGAATCCATGCAACCCAAATCAGAGGTTGCTATTAATCGAAGATATTGACTTCCAATTTTGGTAAACGTATATTTTTGATCGGAATTGGAAGGAACAAAATCAATCCCATTAAAATTCCAAACAAAATCCATTTGGCCCTCTAAGATGCTGGAAGTATTGGTAAAAGAAAAATCCTGATCCCTGAAACACTGGCCCTGATCGTTCGTAACGAAAGACACTTCGGGCATTGCTCCTACCCTAACCCATTGGATTGCCGTATCGGTACAACCGTAGTTTGAAACCGCATAAACTTCTATAGGATATCTGCCATGATTTAGATATTTGTGCGATACATTATAACTTGTGTCTTTGCTTCCATCACCAAAATTCCATTGACCCGTGGAGGTTCCGTATTTCACTTTGGTGTAATTGGTGATGTCGAATTGATTCTGCCGTAAACATTGCAAGGTATCGTTTACCTTAAAGTTAATTACGGGATGCGGATGCGCAATCACCCATTTTCTAACCGAATCCATACACCCTTGATCGGAGGTTTCAATCAATTTCACCCAATATACCGAATCCTTATTGAACGTATGGGAAAACAACTTTTGATTGGTTGAAAATCCATCCATCAACCTCCATTGAGATAGCATACTTCCGTCATCTATGACGCTGTTGGCAGTAAAATCAAATTTATTCCCATAGAGGCATTGTGCAGTGTCGTTTATGCCGATTTGGGGAATGGGCAGCGGGTTTACGCGAACTACCCGAGAAACGGTATCAATACAACCGTGATTGGACTTGGCTTGAAGGAAGGCCCGTTTAAACCCAAAAGATGGGTATTTGTAGGAGGGCGAAGTTGAACTAAACGTATCGGTAGGACTTGCATCTCCTAAATCCCACCAGTAGCTAAGACTACCAAACTTCAACGTGGAGGTATTGGTGAATTCATAATAGTTCTGTCTCAAGCATTGAGCCGAATCGTTGTACACAAAACGGGCAACCGGCATCGGCCAAACATTCAGTCCTTGAGAAACCGTATCCACGCAGCCATTGTCGCTGGTAGCTTGCATAGTTACTTTGTAAAACGAATCGGTGGCATACGTGTGCACCGGGGCATCGGTGTTGAATGCTTGATTGCCATCGCCCATTCGCCAATCGTGGGTTAAGGTACCGTATTTAATTTTACTGGAGGCAACAAACTCGAAACTATTACCCAGCAAACACTGGGAATCATTAACAATTGAAAATAACGGCGTTGGCTTAGGAAAAACCACAATAGTTCTGTCAATGGAATCAATGCAATTGTAGTCGCTCACCGCAATCAATCGAATATCGTAGGTAGTATCAACTGGAAAATGAATATTGATTAAATTTCCCATTCGAATGCTGTCTTTTTTATATTTCCACGAAACCGAATTACTCCCAACGGGTATGCTAGTTAAGTTATAAAATTCAAAATTTTGGTTATTGATACACTGACTGCTATCGTTAATTCCAATGGCAGGCAATGGCATGGCACGAACAAATACGTTTTTCCTTATGGAATCTCTGCATCCGTGGACGGTTTCTGCAATTAATCGAACGGAACGATTCCCAAAATCTGCATAGACATGATTTACCGAGGTACCGGAATCTGCGTTTCCATCGCCATAATTCCAATAGGTATTTAACCCTCCTCGGGAGTCGGTACTATTGCTTATAAAATTGAAATTATTCTGTTTCCAACATTGACTGCTGTCGTTGATGGTAAATTTGGGTACCGGCATATCCACAACATTTACTCGTTTATGAATTGTGTCTTTACAATTAAACGAGGACGAAGCGATTAAGCGAATTTTCCAAAACCCTGTATCCGGATAATTTGCTGTTGGAGAAGTAACAGCGGATTGAACATTGTTATCTAAATCCCACGAATAGGATAAATTGCCCCAATAGATTATGGATGAATTTAGGTATTCAAAATTTTGATTTTTCAAACACTGAATGGAATCGTTAATTATGAAATCTGCCACCGGCATCGGCAATAATCGAACTTGTTTAAACAGGGTATCAAAACAACCTTGATCCGTTTGGGTACTTAACATAGCCCATTGAAAGCCGGTATCCTTGAATGAGTGTTTAACGCTACCTCTAGCCGATACCACACTGCTTTTCTGTCCATCGCTAAAGGTCCATTGCGCATTAAAACTGCCTTTAGACAAATTCGACAAATCACTGAATGTAAATTCGTTACCACGGAAACATTGCCAATCTTTATCGATACTAAAATCGGGAACCACGGAAGGCAAAACTTTGTATTTTCCGTAGGCCGTATCTCTACAACCGTAGTTTGAAATGGAAATCAATCGTACATTTAAACTTCCCGTATCGGTAGATTTATGCGAAATGCTGTTGGTAAAATAGTTTGTAAAAGGTGGTTTGCTGCCTAATTGCCAAAACGAACCGGTAAATCCTTTATTGATTGTAGTAAAATCCTTGGCATTGAGTGTATGTTGAGTAAAGCACTGAATTGAATCGGATGTAAATTGAATTTTTGTGTTTGGATTATGATGAACGAAAGCCCATTGCGATAAGCTATCCCAACAACCGTGGATAGTTCGGAGTTTAAGTTTCACTCTAAAATCATCTGGGTATTTGTATTTATGGTTACGTTGCCAACTTGTATGGATAGTTGAATCATCTAAGTTCCACGAAATTCGATCGATGGTTTGTTTGGATGTACTGTAGTTTACAAATTTGGTAGAATCGCCAAAACAAATTGCCGATGCGGTAAAACTGGGTACAGGTCGAGAATAAATGAGGATGTTTTTTGTAGCGGTATCCATACAACCGGAAGTATTGCTTACCACCAATTGAACCTTGTACATTTGATCGTAATCGTATCGTTTCAAAGCAATTGCACCGCCGTTTGCTGTACCATCGCCAAACGTCCAACGACGGTAACTAACAATATCATTAAAGGCATTGGTTGAATCGGTAAACCTAGTGGTTTCGCCAATGCATGTTGATGTAAATCCAAAATTTGCTTTGGGGGTTGGAGCTATGGTTATTTTTCTAATGGCGGTGTCTACGCAACCCTTTTCGGAATACACAATATGTCTGATGGTGTAGGTTCCGGTATCGCCCCATTTCTTGAATGGATGAAACTTATCGCTACCCAAAGAGGTATCACCAAAAGTCCAAATACTCTCTGCCAAATACCCGGTATTTATTTGAGAAATATCGTAGAATTGGGTAGTGAATTTATTGCAATTGGTTGTAACCCACATATCGGCTTGGGGTTTTTCCCAAACTTCCACGGTGCGTTTCATAGTTTTGGAAGTATCGGGATATATGGCTTCGCAGACCTTGGTGTTTCCATTTACAATAAACGTTCCTCTGGCCACCAATTGGGGATAATAGAATCCGTATCCTTGATAACTGAACGATGCATTGCTATCGCTTTTAGTCGTTAATATATTGTTATTCTTATCGTTAAATCGCCAAATATATTCATCTGCAAATTTACTGAGATTGACAAATTTCACTTTAAACGGCTCGCAACCAATGGAATCCGAAACGAAATTAAAGTAGGGTTTTGGCCCAACAACAACCATGGTTTTCTTGGCAGAATCTACGCATCCGCTGCTGTTTTTCACTACCTGAACAATGGGATAAACACCGGTATTATAATATCGATTGGGATTTTCAAACAAACTTCTTGGATAGATTCCGCCAAATGTATATTCCCAACTTGAAACCACATCGCCTGAAAGCGAGGCACCGGAGGCATCGGTTACTTTTGCCGATGAAGTAATTTTAAGTGTTTGAGGACATAAAACGGTATCAGAAGGTAGATCAAAGCCTGCGAAAACAGCAGAAACATTTAGTTTCATGTAATTGCTTAAGGTCTCCGTACATCCGGCACTGTCTTTTACTGTAATCGAAATATTGTAACTTCCAGGTTTATTGTAGGTAAATACGGGAAATTGACCCATGTATTGATAGCCTGCTCCGTTATCGATATCGAACTTAATTTGTTCTTTTCCAGAATTATAGCGATTGGGATTACTAAAAATCCCGGGGGCATTTTGGGCTAAATGGTAATATCTGGTATTGTCTGTAATCCTAAAGCTATCTTTCCCCAAACACAACAATGTTTTATCTACAAAAAACTCGGGTTTAAAGCCAATAGAAATATACTTTTCTTCGTAGATACTGCAACCATTTGGATGAATAGAAGTTAATCGAACGGTGTAGGAACCCGACTTTTTATATGCATGTCGTACGGTATCGTACTGGGAAGTAGTATAGGTTCTGCCATCGCCAAAATCCCAACTAAACTTCATTCCAGCTTCTTGGGCGGTATCTTTCACACGGAACCAGAAGGAATCTCCGGCACAAAAATGCAATGAGTCCTTAAACTGGGTATTAAACTGAGCATCAATTGGGGTTACACGCATGGCTTTGTGGTACCATGCGGTATCTCTGCATACTTTACCGGATGTATCCGATCCGTTTTCGATAATCAACCCGATACTAACATATCCATTTGAATCTCCATTGGTTACACCAATTTGATAGTTATATCCATCACTTCTGTATTGCCATTTACTTTCAAAATCGGCAGAATTTCTTGCTTGTAAAGAATCCCACATTACCCACCAATTGAGTTTGGCGCAAACGGGTTCTGATTTACTTAAGTCAAACGTAATTTTTTTATACGATTCGGTGCCAGGACAAGCATTGGTATCGCTTGGACTAAAGGTTCCAGCCGCTTTGGGTGGCATTAATGGAAGCGCCGCAAAAGTAGAATCGGAACAGCCGTAGACGGTATCTTTTACCACTAATTTGGCACTGTAGCACCCCTCTTTACCGTTTTTATATCGGTGTTTGAATGTTAATGAGTCTTTAGAGTAATTGCAATTGCTTCCAACATTTTTCCCGGCTTTTTTATCAATTACACAATTGGTAGCCCATACATCCCCGGCATCCCAAAACGATTGCATATAACCATTTTGATACGTTGTGGAAGTATTGGTGAAATAGACGGTATCTTTAACTTGACATTGAAACTGATTCATTACGCTCATTCGAGCAATTGGACCTCGAATTAAAATGGTATCCAACGTAACGGAGCTATCACAACCGTTTTTAGAAATTTTCATCGTAGGTACATACAATCCAGGAGCACGGTAACTGTAGGAAAATGCAAATTGGTTGGAATATGCTGGAATAAGCCATTCAATAGAAGCCCCCGAGATGGGAGTTTGATAGAAAAATGCGGTATTATTGCGGACACATTGACTAGAAAGCGAGTCAATTTTAGCGTCTACCACATACGCTGTATTTTGAATTTTATTAACGGATTTAAACGTATCCGAACATCCAAAAGTGTCAGTAATAGCCAGTTTTACATAGAAAATTCCATCTTTCTTAAAGTTGTGTCGGGTAGTGTAAAAGGGTTTGAAACTGACAGAGGAATCGCCCCAAATCCACGTTGTTTTTGTTACCGCGGCTGAGTCCCTATTCGACGTATTCGTAAAACGAACCCCTAAACCAAAACACCCAGAAATGGTAGGATTCATAAACGAAGCTTTCAACTCCGGATAAATAACTACTACCGAGTCTTTTTTGATTGTTCTCGTACATGAATTAGTATCGGTTAATTCAACGGTGATGCTGTAAACTCCCCCATCTTTGTCAATGTACTTGTGGCAAATGATTGAATCTTTTAGCGAAGAGAAATCGTCGTTGAAGCCATCGTCAAAAATAACATTACGTTTTTTTACAGACTGATCGTGCTTGAGTTTAACGCATACATTATTTCCATTGAAACACTGAGTGTCATTTAAAATTTCAAAATCGGCCTTCGGCAATGGATCCACTTTTACAGAATCAACAGGAATCGTGCAACTGGTTGTAGAATAAGTAACCGTTAATTTTGGTTTCATCCACCCTAATTTTTGGTATACGTGATTCGCATTTTGCTGAATGTAGGTGGAACTATCTCCAAAATCCCAAGTGTAAGAACTTGCTCCGGATTTGGTATCTGCATAAAATGAGAAGGTACTGTTTTGACAAACTCTTGTACCTGCTAATTTGCCGCTAGGTTTCTCAAAAACTTGAACGATAACCGATGTTGAATCTTTGCATCCCGATGTGGATTCAATTCTAAACTTGATAGTTCTTGAACCTGTAGTATTGAAGGTGTAAGTTGGGTTTGCCGCCGAACTATTTACGCCGGACTCGAAGTTCCAAAAATAGGTTTTGATTTTATCTATTGAGTCTGATTTCGATTTATTTTCAAATTGCGTTTGCAACCCAGCACAGGCGTTAACGTAGGTAAATTGGGCTATTGGCGTGGTGTAAACGGTGATAGACTTTGTGACGGTATCGCTACAACCCGAAAGACTGGATACTATTAGTTGAACTTTATAGGTGCCTCTTTTGTTGAAAATATGTTTGGGAGCTTGGGATGTATCCGAGTTTAAAAATCCAGAACCTGGGTCCCCAAAATCCCAATGATAGGATAAACCAATTACTACAGAATCGGCAGAAAACGAAATATTTTTACCCGTACATTTAACAGAATCATTTGAAAAACTTGCACTGCATTGTGCTAGAACTTTATTCTGCGGAATTGAAAAAATGCAATAAAAGGCAATAGACCAAAGTATTTTTTGCAGTTTTCGCATCACCTATCGGAGTTACAACAAACTTAATTGCAAAAATCAATAAAAAAAATACAGTGTTTTGTTAGCTTTTACGAGAATTAAGATTACAAAGTGGGGGATGCAATGATTCTTACGAATACTTAGGACGTTAGCATTTGATAACCTGAAACCAAATGATTTTTATGAAACTTGGATTAGAAATCAGCAAGAAATTAAATAGCAAGAAAACTCATGGAAATATATTCGTTTAATTGCTGAATACTATAATTCCATTCAGCAGTTTTTCCATTTCCGATTGCTGCGAAGAAAACAAATCTTTTACAGTCCACGTGATCAACTGTACGGAACCTTGGCTGGTAGAATAATAATATCCGTAGAAATTAAACTTGATTCCTTGCAATGTCCCTTCAAATTGCATCATCAGCACTTTTAATCCATTTACTGTTCT
>JACCDW011718174.1_pt1 | contig 13978 bp, 6 predicted proteins | sample 7449781 | NCBI WGS metagenome assembly JACCDW01 (sample SAMN15323449, study PRJNA562643) | freshwater metagenome | isolation source: river surface water | place: USA:Blue River Watershed | collected 2017-08-18 | reverse complement strand
TATCCCTCACACCGACACCGCTGCATCCCATGTCCTGCAGATGTCAGACCAAAACACGTTGTACATACAAGAAAACCAATTGGTGGCATAGCAATTGAGTCCTTACTGGACCTCATCAAGTGAGACCGGCTCTTCCAGCGGTGTCTTTCATCGCTGGCAGGCCTACCTTTAGAACCACCGTGCGCGAGTTATGCGCGGATTGGTACTAAGCAAGCTAAAGGGCTTAACGCTTAGTTCTTGACCTAGGAAAAGGTTAGCAGGAGGGAGTGACCATGTAATCAACGTGGACGAAAAGTCTATTAAAAAATCTTATGGTTCTAGGTCGGGTCTTTGTGGATCATTCAAGGATTCCACGTAATCTTCCAAATAATCTTCAAAGTAGTCAGAAGGTAAGTCATAATCTGTCTCCTGACCATCAATCCAATCCCCATCTAAATCATCTATGAAATCTTCATCTGGCTCAACGTCCTCAAGTGTTTCCTCTAGAAGCGCTGAATCTAAAATTGATTTTGATATTCCTATGGCTAAATCATCTGGATTTTCAAAATCGAAAATAATGGAGGACTCGAGCTCGCTGATCAACTCTTCATAATCCAGATTTCCAAGAGCTCTAACAATTGAGATGAAAATCCTTACTATAAAAGGATTCCTATCCAAGCTAAGGGATTTTTCTGCATACTCGAGCGCTTTTTCCCCGTCCTTGAAATCGCCGTTTCTTCTAAATGTTTCGCGATAGGCGCGAGCGAGAACAGTTAGGGGATAAGTTTGTTTATCGCTTGGAGAATGTTTCAGGGCTAACTCAAGGTCGGGAATAGCCAAGTCTGGTTCATTCAAATCTACGTGAGCAGAGGCACGTACGACCAGGGCGTAATAGTTGAGCCGAGATCCTTTGAGAGATTCTGTTGAAAGCCCTATAGCTAGATCAGGACGCCCAAGTCGCCTAAGGCTAGACGCCGCTTTATTCGAAGCGTCATCTCTGCCATCCGCCAAAAAGAGTTGAACTTGTTGGATATATCTGATTTGAGGCCGAACTGATTCAAGAAGAATCGGGGTACTAGATTCGATGAATCGTCTGAATCCAGATACTTCATCTTGAAAATGCAGTAGCCCTGTTTTGTCTTCGACTAGAAGAAATTTTCCATCTCGGAAGATCGAAGCCAAGTAGTTTCGAGCGACCTTTCGAAGATCTGATTCATGGACAGTTTCTTCTTTTCCAAGAATCTGGAGTAGTTGTCTGCTGACGGTTTCAAGCTCTTCCCAATTCCTAGTCTTCAGGGCAATTGAACTTTTCTTAGCTAACTCATTAATCTTCGATGAAGATTCAGACATGTCAATTCCCATTTTCTTGTCTTATGAAATCCGAGCAACAATTTCGGCATGCTTTGCGAGTATTGAAGGCCTCAGCCCATCCAATCGGATTGATCGGGTGAATCTCCAAGCCAAGTGCCTCAGCTTCATCTTGACCGGTTTTGAGAGTTGCGCAATACGGAATATTGTGAAAAGAGGTTCCGCCAGCTGTAACGTAGACAACCTTATAAATCCCATGAGGAGGTTGCTTGCAGTGTGAGCACTGGCCGGCTGGCAAGTCATGTAAACATGATTCATCCATTACATGTTCCCTTGCCTCTGTTTTAATTCGTGAATCACTTCTGGAATTGCAACAACTACGAGCTTGTCACGAGCTCGTGAGATTCCCACATATAAGACATCGTCTTTCTCAGTGTCCTTGTGGAAGCCATCAATTGCAAGAACCACAACAGGTCGTTCAAGACCCTTGAACCCGCCGACGGTGCAATAAAAGACGTCTTCGTTCGACCATAGAGAATCCCAATGCGCGTTTCTATCCTGTTCGGCCATCCGCGCATGTTCTGGATGACGGCTTTTAGTTGTAAGGAGCGCAATTTCACCTGGATGCCAAAATTCCTTATCTGTCAGATTGGCAACAACATCATCGGCGATTTCAAAAGTTTCTTCATCATGTTGGACTTCGACATATTCAATTTCAAAAGCGTGTGGACCTCTTGCGGAGGAAGGCTTAACAAGGAATGAACTCACAGCCTTGGCGATTTGTTGGGAGTTTCGCAAATTTTCAGTGAGACGTAGATTAGCCATAAACCCATCTGGTGAAGGCCTATGCCCAAACACTTGTTGTTGGTCGTCACCAAAAAGCGCCATTTTCCCTTCATTGGGATCTTTCAGCAGAATATTCAAGGTCTCCCACCAAGAAGGCAAAAAGTCCTGGGCCTCGTCAACTACCCATGCATCGAACCGCCACTCTTCGGTAGCAGAATTCGCCTTAAACAAGAGGTCTTCACGGTATCGATCGACCTCATCATCGTAATGCTGTGGCGCTCCCGCGGTCGAACGAAGTTGTATTGCAAGATCGTGAAAAGTTCCAACCCAGTCAGCCTTTTCATCATCCGGTAGTTCGGCATTCTTATTCAACATGTACGAGACTAATCCGCGGTTATAGGCAACAACCCCGACTTTCAAACCTAATTTTTTCCATCGCCTAGCTTGCTCAAAAGCTAACCAGGTTTTTCCAGACCCTGCAGGTCCTTTGACATAGTAGCGGTTATTCTCTTCAAGCTGGTCAAGAATTACTCTGCGTTCATGAGTTAGGCCTCGAATAAACTCGTAGTTGTTTCCAAGTACAGAATCCCTATCTGTCTCTTGAGCTGCCAAGGGAATAAGACTCTTAACCGCGATGTCGACCCATTTTTCATAGACAGGGAGTGGAAAGGTTTTCACGTTGGCAAGTAAATTCTTGATTTGTTTGAGTGAGTGTTCTAAGCCATCCTTTTGAATAATCTTCGAAATTGGAAGATTGGGATCTCTCACATCGACAACGTTGCTATGAGGAAATGCCACAATCCAATCCGAACGCAGCACTCCTTGTGACCACTTTGAAGTTATGTAATCTCGTAAAGCGTACATATTTCTTTTTGCTTGAGAAGCGGGATCAATCTTGTGAGAACCGGATGGATCAGATTGGATCCAGCTCCCTCTATCAAATGTAATGTGCGCACCTTTGACCTCAATGACCATGCATCCGTAGTCTTGAAGCAGTAAAACGAGATCGATTTCGATGTCACCTTCTCGAGGGTCGGAAATCTCTAGATTCGCAAAAAGCGCATCACCATCAGAGAGCAGTGGCAGGATAGATTCAAAGATTTTTCGCTCGCCCAGATTCTTAAATATTGGGGTTGGGGGATAAACAAATGCGGGCACGCGGACATTGTCCTTCCCGCTCGGGCTACTGGCTAGGTTCGGACTCAGCCCCTGTTCGGATTCCGAACGGCGTATTCGGCTAGCCGAATGGGCTCTTGCCGCCCCTCCGTATGCTCAATCGTATGATTATCATACGAACACCTGTTCGAATTTTTTGTTACTCTCCGCTTCCCCCAAAAACTCCGCTCAGGCGTAACCCCAGGCCCGAGCGAAGATGTCAGTGACTGTCTGTAACTTCTCCATCTGTCAGAAGCTCCAGTATCTAGAAGAAGGGAAACGGTGAGCGCCGAGAAAAACGAGAATGAAACCCAAGAGCAAGAACTCTGGGAGCGCATCAGCACGTCCGTAGGGACAGAACGCGCTGAAGTTCTAGATGAACTCAGCCACATCGCATTCAAGCGGGATAACTACATAGAGTGTTTACATTTAGTAGATACCTCAATAGATATCTACTTCAAGCAAGGTGGAGTAGATATTTACCTTAAAGAGATCATGCATCTCTACCACGGCAAAGTGCATTGCTTTGAAAATCTCAAGCGCCATGCAGAAGCTGCCGAAGTGCATGAAGAACTCGCCAGGATGAAGTTCATCGATCAAGATGATGAAGGCCAAGCAGAAGAACTGCGCGCAGCAGGGCGTGCTTGGTACAAAATTGACCAGTGGCGCAAGTCGCTCGACAACCACCTCGCTGCAAAAGCGATTACTTATCCAGACATTACAACGATGACGATGGGGATAGATAACCTCAACATCGGAATGGCACTAGCGAAACTTGAGAACTACCAAGACGCAGTAGAAAGTTACTTAAGCGCTCGCGCCCTCTGCAAAGAGGCAAAGAACCCCGAATTCGTTAACTGGTGCGATAACTACTTAGCACTGGCATACATCGCCCTTAACAACGGCCCAGAAGCACGATTCCACGCACAGAATTACTTCAACTACAGCAAAGTAGCTGAAGATGTCGGAATGGAAGGTTACGCACGTTACCGACTCGGAACAGCGCTCCTTCTCTGCCAAGAATATGTAGATGCAGAAAAGCATCTACTCCGATCACTTGAACTACTTACACTTGGAGAGGATAAGGACTGGGAAGATATCGTTGCGGTTAACAAGGACCTGGCAAAAGTCCTTTCAGCCCTAAATCGTGCGGAAGAAGCCCAAGCCCGTCTTGAACGAATCAAAACAATCGAGGAAACCATCGCCGCATGATGAAGCCTCACAAAGTATTCGCAGCAAGTGCGGTGTTCCTATCCACCACACTTGCTGCGGACTACATTTAAACTAATTCTCACTGATCTAGAAGGGGGTACGAATTGGCCACATCATCATTTCGTGAACTCCTGCAATGGCAAAACCACCTAGAGAAAACTTATGCTTCGCTTGACGCAAGTAGAAATCAAAAAAAGGGGAAACCCTTCTTCGTACTTGAACATGGACTTGATGAAATAGATTTGGCAGAGGTGTGTAACCTCGTGATCGATCATGGTAATTATGATCTTTCGTTTGAAGGCATTGAATTACCATTCGTAGTTTTTGCCACTGAAATTGGATTCAATTACGAAAACGCAAGACATAAGAATGTGGACGATACCTCGAACTATTGGCCTATGTTTGATTTAAAAATCCCTGGATGGCGTACGGGCAAAAACACTAGCTTTTTCAGATATATTTTTAGTGAATACCTTACGGAGCGTTACAAGAATATCTACCTCCCAGATGGTTATTGGTTTGAGAAATTTCCAAACATTTCTTGGCCTGTTTACCAAGCAATTTTGTGTAAAGATGCCCGCCAAGATCTCATTAGATTGATGCGAAGAATTAACAATGAATACGACTTGGGCTCCATCACTAGTCCACTCCAACTGGGTGAACTTTTAGGTGCAGAAATCACTCGATTGATCGAACACAACGAGAGTTTGCGTCTAGACCAATTTCAAGACCAACATCGGTTACTAGGTGAAATTGCGTACTCAATAGTTAAACCTGAAAATGACCTCCAGGTAGATTTTCTCTCTTCCTACGCTTTGGGGAGAATTAAAGAATCACTACCAAAGGAGTTGCTCGAAGTCGTTGATTCTATTCGAGCCAATATCTCAAGAACAGTTTCGCACCGTCAAAGTTCTAGAAGTAATAGTGCAAATACTCGCAACAGCTACCAAGGCAGCTCCTCAAACCGACTTTCTGGCGAAATTAAAATTTATGGGGATAAGTCATCTGGACAATGGCAGATCAATATGCACATCCCTAGACTCAGAATCTTCGAATCAGTTGCATCAAATCTTAGAGAGGTCCTTCACGAATTCCTGCAAGTAAAGGACCAATCCAAGGGAAGAATTCCTCCGAAGACTCTGTTGTACCGTGATACTTCAGTACCTATTGATAACTGGCCAGTAGACCCACATCTTGCAATATTCGAAAGTGAAAACTTTCCTTCTACCGTAACCCAGGCAATTAGAGGTGACTGGAAGATGTTCTCTTCAGAAGATCTTCTCTTCAAAATTGACGACCTACATGCCAATCTGCAAAGACACTTTGAAATTCAATTAGACCAGAAATATCTTTACATCCGAAAGGACCCAATTTATTCTGTTGTTCCCTCCATTTTCAAGAGTGTTTCATCTTCACTAGGTGATAATTACCATTCCTATGAGTTTTGTATTACTGAAAAGAATTTTGATGATGCCCTTTATTGCATTCGGAGCGCTGATCTTGTCTATCGCCCAACAATAAGTATCTTTCCTGTTGGAGAAATTCCTTACATTTTTGAGAAGGATCTTTCTTGTAAATATTCTGTAAATCAGCGAGCAGTATTCAGAATTGAATCTGCAGGTAATTCACTTACAGTGTCCCTGTCTGAAGAGGGGTCAGAAGAATTTCAGTCCATCCAAGTCAAGCGAGGTGACTTAATTGAACTTCAACCAAGTGCCCCTGGTAGTTATTGGATTAGGGTGGAAACAGTTCTTGGTGACGAGGGATTTGGAACTTTATGGGAAACAGAAATCATCGCTTCTCTTCGAGTTGACTTCTTAACACCTGCTGAATTGTCGGAAATTAGTGGTCAACAAATTCTCATGATGTCTTCCGTCGCTAATCCATCTATCGAACAAATCATGGCTCGTGAAGTTGAAGTTTCATTCAATGGTTTAGCTGGGCTTCAGGCTCAAATCACATTGGAAGCGATGGATGCAGAAGGTGAATCCTATCCAGTTAATGATCTCGGGAAATTTAGAATTCCACTTTCATCTGAATTTGTTGAAGCCCAGTTTAAAAATCTTGCCCAGCAGATAGGGGAGCAATCATTTGATGATGTGTCCTCGATTTGGTGGCATATGCACGTTGATGGGATACCAGTTTATTCTCGCGAATTTTTCTCTTCGAGAAAGAAAATACGTTGGCAGAGGATTAAACAAAAAGAGAATTTTGCGAAACTAATCGCAAAAGGAGTCGAGCCAAGCAGCTTCAAGGTATTTGGAGCGAGTCTTGCTCAACCAACGGCGCTAAAAGCTTTTGATAGCGAAAATGTGGTACGGAATGGCTTGGTGTATGAAGACCTAATGATGTTATTGCCCACAGAAAAAGTTGACCAGTGGCCTCCATCAGTGCTGGGGAATCAGCAAGAAGTTGAAGAATCCAATAGGCGCACTCTTGATAAAGCAATGCTTACAATATTTAATAACACAGAGTTGGTTGAACCCTCAATAAATAGATTTGAATATTTCGGCCTAACTCGAGAAGGCTTCAGTAATTCATTACTTATGCTGCAACTGTTGTACTCGGAGAATAAGAATAAGCAGTCTCAATTAACTGAATTTATGAATGGGAAATTCCTAGACCGTCTTAGTGCCGAACTCTCCATTGAAATGATTGGGCCAAAATGGATCGAGGTTGAGCAGACCTTACAAACGGCTCGTGCGTCTAGTGATAAGAAGAAAATTTCTGAGCTAATTGACACTCTGCCAGACCTTCTTGACGAACTCCAGAAAGCTTGTCCTGAGGATTTCGGCTGGATCAATCCTAAGGGACTCTGGACTGGTCGGGAGCAATCTAAAGTCGCACAACTTTCCTCTGCGCAGCGAGCTGTTATGTTGTCTAATAAGTGCTTACTTCCGGATCCCTTCCTTTCTCCATTACCAGAAGAGTTCAAAAGGTTTTCTGAAAAACAATATCGAGCATTCGACCTAGGTTTAATGTTCACAATCAACCCTCTGGCAGCAGGCGAAAGAATGCTTGAAAAACCAATTAGTGCCGCAGGCTGGGATTCTTTCTGGAATCATCGCGCTGGGATTAGTTTGTACTGCAGATTGAATCACATTCAAAACTTAGAACTAGGAGTGGAGTGGACATGGAATTAAAATCCATTAAATACTCTCAACTTCTGGCCGATCTTGGTATTCAACAGACTGTATCTGGGAATCAAATTGATTTAGAATCAGCTGAATTTAGGAAATACCTCATAAGCTCAATTCGAAGGTTGTACAGCACTGAAACTGAGGGCATCTTTGCACGTACAGTGAAAATGAGGATTCTAAGTCAATTGAAGAATCTCTTATCATCCAATGCACAATTAGAGGAAATGAAAGAGGCAATAGCGGATGCTCATGACTTATTGGTTGACGTCGGTGAGATCGTTAAAGTCGAAACTGATGATGTACTTGAAAAGTATAGATCTCAATTATCGATGTACGTACTCCTCTCTGCATCTGCTCGCGACAAGAATTCACGAGCACTCTTACTAGGCCCATGTTGGAGTTTAGAAAGTAGTGAAACTCCACAGTCAATTAGTTTTGATGACTCAACCGGTCTACGTTACCTAAAGGGAGATTCCCAAGGTCTAGCCGATTTTTTGACTTCTATAAATCTTTTTTCTATTTCTTTAGAGCAATGGCGCGGATACCCTCCGACGTTCTCACACACAGAATTATTGAGTCTCGTAATGAATAAGTTGCTTCAGGCGCGCGATTCGAGAGAAATCGATGATTTGCAGGTTTTCGAAAAGGGTCACCAACTTTATTTCACTAAGAGACTTAGACCATTAAAGAAAGGTGACAACGGAGTATTTGTTGCACGTCGGGTTGCAGAGTATGGCGCAGATATTTGTTTTGTGGTTTTTGTTCAGAATGGATTATGTAAAAAAATTATTCCTCTGCCTATTCCCGAGATTGCCGAAAACGAGAAGGATTGTGAGCGACTATTGATATCCGCTCTCGACTTTGAAAGCGGGAGCCCGACAAAGATTTCAGTGGAGAAAATTATGTACCAAAACAAGTTTGACTTTGCTGCTATAAATTTCTACATTCCTCCGGTTTCATGGATGTTGAAATTCTTGATTGCTTCAGGAAATCAACTTCCTAGACCAAACAAAAGTGCCTTATTTACTTTTGCTGTACCTAGTGAGATCAAGGATGGTATTCTGGAACAACTGAAGAAGGATATGTTCCTAGAATTAAGTTAGGAAGGGAATTATGAAAGATAATTTACTTTCTATTGAGCAGGCGTCCAATCGACTTCGCGAAACCTTAATCAAATACATTGAAGCTACTTATCATATTTCTGATGAGCACATTATTGATCAAAGAAATAATTTACTTAATTCCCCTAATGTTGTACATAATTCACCATACATTGAAAGCACTCCTCGTTATCAAACCGCGGCTCTGTTCAAGGATTTAGAAATAAGTAAAGAGTCAAAAGATTTATTCACAGCCTTGTCGGTATCTTCCGAGGCTAGGCCCTCAAGGCTCTTTAATCCTCCTTACACTCACCAGGCGGATGCACTAGAGCTTGCAATGAATGCTGATAGAAAAAGCCTATTGGTTATGACGGGAACTGGCTCTGGTAAGACCGAAACATTCTTAATGCCTATTTTGTCCTCATTATTAGACCAATCCAAGACTCAGCACTGGAGCCAGCACGGGGTGCGCGCTTTAGTTTTGTACCCGATGAATGCGCTAGTAAATGACCAAGTAGGCAGATTGAGACTTTTACTTGGAGACGAGCGAACAAGAGATGCCCTTATTCAGTTGGGTGGAAGACCAGCAACCTTTGCGCGTTACACAAGTAGAACGCCCTACGCTGGTCGCAGAAATTCAACCAAAGACGCTAGGTCCATAAACCCACTCGGCAATTTCTATTTGGACTTAATCAATGGGTCTGCCAGTGGAGATGAATCAAAGATCAATTTGGTCTCGATACTCAAAGATAAAGGTAAGTGGCCAGCAAAGTTTGATTTCTTAGAGTGGTTCGGAGCTCCAGGTTCACGATGGGCAAACCGCTTAAAAACAGACCCACGAGACGTTGAGTTGCTCACCCGGCATGAAGTCCAGCAAAGCGCTCCAGATGTTCTTGTTACGAACTATTCGATGCTTGAGTACATGTTGATGCGCCCAATTGAAAGTACGATTTTCGATCAAACTCGAGATTACTTACAAAAGTCTGGCGAAAATTTCCTACTGATCGTAGATGAAGCTCACTTATACCGTGGTGCATCTGGTGCCGAGGTTGCAATGTTGATTAGAAGATTGCGTACAAGGCTTGGAATTTCTGCTGATCGACTTCAAGTAATTGCAACGAGTGCTTCTTTCAGTGGAGCGGGGCCAGCAAGTAACTTTGCTGCGTCATTAACAGGAAAATCCCAATCAGATTTCGTTGTTGTTCAGGGAAAATACATAGAAAAGGCAACTACTGGACCTCGATATTTGGGGTTGGCTGATGCTCTAGAGAAAGTTAATCTGAAGGAAGTTTACGAACAGCTTTCTGAAGGCAAGCAGTCTGCTTCGCTGGATGGAATATTCGCTCTGGCGGAACTTAATGAATCCCACTCTGTTGAGAGAAAGCTGTTTGATTTATTAAAAGATATTCCAGAAGTAGCATTATTAACGAACGAGACGATGGTAAAAGCATTAACTATCAATGAAGCTGCAGAGTTATCTTTTCCTGAAGTCGAAGAATCCAAACGCGTCGATATTACATCTAAGCTCCTTTCCCTTGCTTCAATAGCTAGGGAAAGAACTGATTCGGTGAATTTACTCCCCTGCCGAATTCATCTTATGTTTAGAGGGTTACCTGGACTGTGGGCTTGCATAAGCCCAAATTGTCCTGGGTTGCCTCTCGACCAAGTCGGTAAAAGTCCAATTGGCAAACTATTTGCACAACCCATGAATACTTGTGATCATCCTGGATGCAATTCAAAAGTTTATGAATTCTTCACGTGCAGACATTGTGGAACTGCCCATTTACGTGGTTACATCGATGAAAGTCAACGAAATTCTCCTGAATATATTTGGAACCTTGACTCATCTGTGGATTACACCGAACGTGCCACTAAACGTTTTATTCCAACAGACATGCTTCTTGTAGAACCAATTGATTCACACGGCATCGACGTGCAGCCACTTATCATTTCAGAAACTACAGGTGCAATTAGTTCAGAATCACATAAAGATGGGTACCGTGAAATATTTATACCTGTCCCACCTGATGATTCGGACACAAATATATCCAAGGGAACAGATGATTCGGATTTAGATGACGATGAGGATGAGGATTCGAGGGCAACAAAAGATGGTTTAGTCTTCTTGAAATGCCCAATTTGCACCCAAACTGCTAGCTACGGTCGAAGCCCCATCCAGGATCATCAAACTAAAGGAGATGAACCGTTTGAAGCATTAGTTGAAGCTCAGATTTCACTTCAAGCTCCGAATCCCTTCTTAAAAGCCACCCCTGAGTTCGCTCCACTAAGGGGCCGAAAGGTTCTTACTTTCTCAGATTCTCGTCAGGTGGCAGCTCGGCTTGCCCCAAAACTTAGAACGCACTCGATGCAGGACTCTCAAAGGCCACTTTTGGTTTATGGCTATAAAGACTTGCAAAAAATAAAGGGTGAGGCTGAATTGACTCTGGACTTTGCTGCTCCAGCAGTTCTTTTGGCTGCCGAGAAATTCAATGTTCACATCGCCCCAGAAATGAACGACACGGAATTCTTGCTTCCTGGCCCAATTGAACGTGAAATGAAAGTTGGCAGAAAGAAATTAACTGACCTTGCCGATACAAGAATGTTCGATAATTTCTCTAAACACTCCTTCCCACTTGAGTTTTATAGGGCTCTCGGCAATGTATTAACTGATCGCTTTCTAGGAGTAAGAGCTCTGGCAATCGCCTCCATTACCCCTAAATCTTCGACTCTCGAGTACCTACTTGATGAACTTCCTGTGTTATCAGGTTTTGAATCACCAGAAGCCAGAATTGACGTGATCAACAACTGGATTAGGCAATTTTCCGAACCTCAAGGAATGACAAAGACTGGGCTTTATTGGGATTCAATGCCAAATGAAGCCAGAGACGGCACAACTGAATCTTTTGTTAAAGGTCACGCGACTGGACAATTCCGATCCATCAATTCCTGGCTTGGGACAAACACTGCAAAGGTTTTCAATCGCGAATGGTTGAGAATTCTCCAAACAACTTTGAACGATATGAATCAATTCCGAGGCCATTACTATCTAGCAGCTTCTGAATTGACGCTTGATTTCAATGTGGCTTGGCATAGATGTTCGAAATGCACATTCGTGTTCTCGGCAAAGCAAGAATCACCAAGATGTTTGTATTGTTTATCAGACTACACTAATTCATTGGACCCTTTAGAGGACCCAATTTTTAGAGCGCGCAAAGGTTTTTATCGTGAAGCCACGGAACATCTAATAAATGAAGATGGAATCATCCCGATATCCCTAAACGCCAGAGAACACACAGCCCAACTCAATTCTCAAAATGCAGCTGAAGTGTTTTCTCGGGCTGAAAACTATGAGCTTTGGTTTCAAGATATTGAGATCAATGCTCTAGCAGGAGAGAAGCCCCATGCAATCGATGTGCTTTCGTGTACAACGACCATGGAAGTTGGTATAGATATTGGCTCGCTAACGGGTGTGGCGTTAAGAAACATGCCCCCTTCTAGATCGTCCTACCAGCAGCGTGCTGGTCGTGCTGGTCGACGTGGATCGGCCATAGCTACGGTTCTTGCATTTGCGTCTTCAGATACGCACGATGAACATTATTTTTCCAAACCGGCAGACCTAATTCGAGGAAAAATTATTGATCCAATTCTTACACTTGATAACGAGTCAATCGCAAAACGACATGTGACTGCATACATATTGCAGAGGTATCACCAAGCTCGGATAGGCAACATAAGCCAACAATCTCAGCAGATAAACACAAGTGATCAATTGTTTGAGGTGTTGGGAAATGTTGAAGATTTTATGAATAATAAGTCAATCCTCAACATCCATGACCTAGGTAGTTGGTTAATGGAGGGGAATGTAACTATTGCTGAGGTAGCCGACTGGCTGCCTAGTGAAATAGAAGAATCTCGGCGAGAAGAGATACTTAATGTCTTCATCAGGCAAATACCAAAACTTATAGAAGAAGCAATATCCTCTGATTTCCCGAATAACGCCTTGCTCTCAGAGATCGTTGATCGGTCCGAAGATTCTGACGTGATAGATGAAATTGAGCAGACAGATGATTTTGTAAACAATAAAGCTAACTCACGACAACTGTTGGATTTCTTATTGTTCAAGGGCTTGCTTCCAAGGTATGCATTTCCGACAGACGTTTCGACGTTCTTTGTTTTTGACCGCGATTCATCACGATTTAGGCCTGAGGCGAAATATTCACCATCTCAATCAACTTCGGTTGCCTTGAGCCAATATGCCCCTGGAAAAAGTGTTTATATCGATAACAAGAAATGGACTTCGGGTTCTATCTGGGGTATCGGCGATGCACGAAAAGTTGCCTGGAAAAACAAGAAATATTACTTCGAATGTAGAACTTGTGGATATGCACGCACAGAAGATATTCCCGAAAATGTTGACGGCCAACCCGGAGTCACCATGTGTGAAGCGTGCGGTGGGATGGACTCAATGGGCCGCTTCGATAAAGGAGCTATGCGCTGGTTCAGGCCTCCTGGTTTTGCGCATCCGGTTGACATGAAACCTGGTACGTCCGTGAATGATAGAACTCCGGTGAGTTACGCAACGCGCGCAAAATTAATGGCTCGACAAAATCAAGATATCGCCTGGGTTGAAGTTGCTGAACGCATTTCTGCAAAATTCCAAAGAGAGAAACTTATTGTTTCAAATACTGGTCCAGAGGGATCAGGCTATAACTATTGCACCACCTGTGGTCGAATTGAACCTTCTGCAATTGTTGGCTCAAGTGTTGTAGGTGGATCACACGATAAACCATATCCAGATCCACGCCAGCAACACTGTGAAGATGGAAAAGTTGCAAGAAATATTGCCCTTGGAACTGAATTTATTTCTGATATTTTGTTAATGCAATTTACAGCGGACTCATATATAGACATTGCCCCTACACGTGCTTCTACTCGTGTTGCATTACGCACAATTTCTGAATCCCTTGTGCAAGCTGCTGTAAGACTATTAGCACTAGACGATAGTGAATTAGCCGCAGACTTCCGCCCCGCTCTTGTCTCAGGCGGTCCTGATGCTTCACTCGTTGAAATATTTATGTACGACACCCTTCCTGGTGGAGCTGGATTTTCAAAACTCGCCCTAGATAAGGGAATAGAGCTATTTAAAACTGCTCTCGAAATTCTGGAAGAGTGTGGCGCAAATTGTGATTCATCTTGCTATAGATGTTTGAGAAAATTCTCTAACAAGTTTGAACATAATTTGCTTGATCGACACCTAGGCGCCAGTCTTTTAAAGCACTTCATTTACGGATCAAGGCC
>JACCDW010816919.1_pt1 | contig 13979 bp, 8 predicted proteins | sample 7449781 | NCBI WGS metagenome assembly JACCDW01 (sample SAMN15323449, study PRJNA562643) | freshwater metagenome | isolation source: river surface water | place: USA:Blue River Watershed | collected 2017-08-18 | reverse complement strand
AGTGATTTCAATGGCAGTCAGCGGCTTCTCACTGGCAAAAATCAGTGCTTCAATGTGTGTAATGAGGTTGGCTATTTCCATGGATCAAATGATGCTATGATGGCTTGGTGCCGGGTTTATGGGCGTTAAATGTACTGCAAAAACCTGATTTTATCCCTGCAAAGCCGCTGCACCACTCACGATTTCTGTAAGTTCAGTGGTGATGGCAGCCTGGCGGGCACGGTTATAAGAAATCTTGAGTGACTTAAGCAATTCATTGGCATTCTCAGAAGCCTTGTCCATGGCAGTCATCCGAGCACCATGCTCAGAGGCGTTGCCATCCAGAACAGCCTTGTACAGCTGTGTATTCAGGATCTTGGGCATGAGTTCTGCAATCAACAAATCTTTGTCTGGTTCAAAGATGAAATCAGACTTCTTTGCACTTCCTCCTTTTGTAGGCTCATTCTTGGGGATGGGCAAAAATACCTCTGAAGCAAACCTTTGGGTAGCTGCATTCTTGAACTCACTGTACACAATTTCTATGGCATCAAATTCTTTCTGCTTGAAGGCCTGCACTGCAGCCTGGGCACATGCCTGAACGGTTTCAAAAGAAAGTTTAAGGAAGGTATCCTTGAAACGGACATCTACATTGTAACCACGCTTTTGGAAAAACTCAGCCCCTTTCTTGCCAATGGCCCAGATGGTGAGGTTTCCGGCAGCCTGAACAGCTGCATATTTTTCAGAGATGGTAGCGATCGCCATTTTCTGAATATTCGCATTGTATGCGCCGCACAGACCACGGTCGCTTGTGACTACAATCATCAATACTTTCTTTACCTGCCTTTCTTCGGCAAGGGCAATGCTGTTTCCTCCTTCTGAATTGCTCACGATATTGCTGAGCATTTCCTGGAGTTTAGAGGCATATGGGCGCATTTGGATGATGGCATCCTGGGCGCGACGCAACTTGGCGGCACTCACCATCTTCATTGCTTTCGTAATCTGCTGGGTAGACTGTACCGATTTGATCCGGTTTCTTACTTCTTTTAACTGGCCTGCCATTGAGGTTCAAATTTGCGGCAAAGTTATGAAAAGGTTTTCAATGTTGAACCTGAGAATTGAAGAGGTTTAGTGGGGTTGAGAAAGGAAAAAAATGATTTAAGGGGTTGAATTTTAAAGCCTAGCAAGGTTTGGTAAACAGAAAGCCGGGTTGACAGGATTGGCTGAACACCAATTAAATTGAAAAGCCCCCGCCGTTAGGCGAGAGCTTTTCATCCATTAGAATGGTATTATGATTCTATTGGTTGCTGGCTGGGGGTAAAAAAACCCGGCCTCTTATTTATGGACGACAATCCTTTGGGTGGACCGTTCGCCCGTTTCAGGGTACATCATTTTGATGCTGTAGATGCCTGACTGAGGCAGGTTCATCCTATAATTTGCATCAGTAATATTGTTTACCTGGTTGATCACACGACCTGACTGATCAAGCACTTGGATGTTCATTTTCTTGCCATCATTGGTACGGCTGATGTTGATTGCGCCATTGGATGGGTTAGGGAATACATTCGAAACACTTTGTGCACTCAACTTTACAACACGCACCTCGCTGTAGGTCTTTTTGCCATCAAGGTCTTCCTGTACAAGGCGGTACAGGTTGGCTCCGTTCTTTGCTGTCACATCCTTGAAGCTGTAGGCAAGAGTAGACTGGCTGTTTCCACCTTCTGCCTTAGATGTAATGAATCCAAGAGACTGGAACTTACCGCTGCCTTCTTCCTGACGCTCGATGCTAAAACCCTTGTTCACGCTTTCAGAGGAAGTAACCCAGGCAAGAGAAACCTTGTTGTCTGTGGTTTGCTTGGCGGTGAAGGAAGAGAGGGTGACGGGGAGGGTTGAGGCGGCAGCTCCGGTACCTCTGACACTGAAGTTTCTATTCGCGAGAATACGGTCGCTTAAAGTACTTGGATTTCCTGAATTTGACACACCATAAAAACGAATAAAAAGAGTGGTATTTACAGGAAGATTAATTGTAGGAGTAAAACTTACAGTAACAGTTCCGCTAGCTGTATTAATTACTGGAGTTGAAGCACTTGTAAAGTCACTATTAGTGGAATAGGAAAGACGATAGATCCAAGAAGAACCAGCAACTTCTGCAAACGTTAATTGGATTCGATCAACAGTAAATGTTTTGCTTGAAGGAGTTGTAATTGAATATTGAAAATAGTCGTCAGTTTGGATAGTATTAGATTTATTCCAGCCAGTAGTTTGAACACCATTGGGTCCATAACTTGAGGGACCTAGTTCAGTCAAGCCAGGACCAACACTAACGTTTGCTGCAGTTACATTCGAACTAGAGGAAGCAGTCCCATCTGAAGTCAATGCCCAAGTAATTGTCTCTTGTTGGGCACTCACATTGATTTGTAAAAAAACAATCAAGAAAAAAACCAAAAATAATTTTGCAAAAGCTTTCATAATAAATTTCCTTAATGTGATGAAAAAGATGGTCATCATCGGAGATGTCAAGTGGCTGAAATTGCTGTCAAGAAATGACGATAGGATTGGAGGAAATTCGAGAGGAAAGGATTTGGGTACGTATAAATACTTAATTGTAGTAAGTACTTCTTTGTAGGATTGAGTGTAAAACTAATAGTAGGTTTTTAAAAATGCAAGTTTGTAAGATAAATTTTTAAATTATTTTTTTATTAAGCCTATATACAGTTGACTATCAAATACTTAATAAGTAAATTAATTAAATTATTACGAACCCAAATTTTGATTGGTATCATCTACTACTAGTAGTTATTCTGCATTTAGGTTTTAACATTCAATGGTAACATTCACCCATTCAGGGTCAAATTTGGCATTGAATTTCTTGTAGAAATTGATGGCGGGTTCATTCCAATCCAGCACCTGCCAAGTAATGCGTTTGAAGCCTTTTTCCTTGGCTTCCTGGATCAATTGTTCGATGAGCATCCTGCCGATGCCCTTTCCCCTCATGGATGCTGTAACGATAATGTCTTCCAAATACATGGTCTGGCCTTTCCAGGTGGAATAGCGAATATAATATAGGGCGAAGGCGATGAGAGGGTTTGAGGAGGATGAGGGCTGTTCGACTTGAGTTGCTGAAGAGGCAACATCAGCTTCAACCACAAAGGCCCACCAGACTGGATTTTCGCCGAATCCGCTTTCCTCAAAATGCTTAGGTTCCACCGTTACTTCCTGAGGAGCTTTTTCGTATTCTGCGAGTTCCCTGATCAGCTGTAACATCCCAGGACAATCTTCTTTTGTGGCCTTTCTAAGTTTCATGATTGATGTATATAAATGCAAATTATGGATTGATTGACCAAACATTTATAATCGAGTAACTCAAATTCCACGCCAGCCTTTAAGCATTTCACCCCTCCAGCGCCTGCTCAAAATCTGCCAGAATATCTTCGATATTTTCTATTCCAACACTCAAGCGAATGAGTCCGTCTGTAATGCCGTATTCCAGCCTGTTTTCTCTGGGAACGGAGCTGTGAGACATGGAGGCGGGATGTGAGAGCAATGTATCGCAGGTACCCAGGGACACAGTCCTGGTGCACATTTGCAGCTTGTTCATGAATTTCACGCCCGCGTCAAATCCACCTTTCAATTCAAAACTCATCATGGCGCCCGGGTGTTTCATCTGTCTATTGGACACCTCAAAATCAGGATGCTCTGGTAGTCCGTTGTAATTCACTTTTGATATGGCAGGATGGGCATTCAAATACTCCGCTACTTTCATGCCGTTCTCACAATGGCGTTGCATTCTCACTTCCAATGTGCGCATTCCGTTGGTCAACAAAAACGCATCGAATGCATTGCTGTTTCCACCCAACAAGCGATGGGTTTTGGTGGCCCTGGTATTCATGAATGCAATGTCAGTTCCCACCAATGCTCCACCAATGGCGGTTCCGTGTCCATTCAAAAATTTGGTGGTGGAATGGATCACAAAATCAATACCAAACTGGAAGGGTTGCTGCAAATAAGGTGTGGCAAATGTATTGTCGCAGGCAGTGAGTTTGCCATATTGTTTGGCCATCTTACCCAAGGCGGCAAGGTCTACACATTGCAATGTAGGGTTAGCGGGGGTTTCAAGATAAACCAACTTGATGGCCGGGTCTTCTTTTAAGCATTTTTCTGCCAATGAGAGATCTCGCAAATCAACAATGATGGCTTCAACCTCCAATGGTTCAAGCAAGGATTTCATGAAATCCTGTGTGCCGCTATAGAGTGAGTAATGCGTTAAAATTTTATCTCCTCGTTTGAGGGTGGCCATGAACAGGGAGCTGATGGCGGCCATACCCGAAGCGTGCAGAATGGCTTTTGCTTCCAAAGGCTTACCATCCACTTCAATACCATAGGTTTCCATGGCGGCAATCTTTTGTTCCGCTTCATTCATGGTGGGATTGCCCCAACGGGAATAAATGTATCCAGGCTCCTTGCCTGAAAACCTCCTCATCCCCTGCTCAGCCTCGTCGTACACATAAGTTGAAGAGGCATAGATGGGCGTGAGATGGGCATACATCGGGTCTTTGTCGTGACCGGCATGAATGGCGAGGGAGGAGAAGCCTTTGTATTGGTAGGACATATTATTGAAACAGTTGAAGGGCTTGAATGTTTAAATAAACCACTTCACCCAGGTGGCGCCCCAGGTGAATCCACCACCGAAGGCAGCGAGTACGATATTATCCCCTTTCTTCATCCTGTCCTGGTAGTCCCAAATGCAGAGTGGAATGGTGGCGGCAGTGGTGTTGCCATATCGCTGGATGTTCATCAACACTTTGTCATCAGACAAGCCCATGCGCTTGGCAGTGGCATCGATGATGCGCTTGTTGGCCTGGTGGGGCACAAGAAAGGCAATATCATCGGCACTGAGGTTGTTGCGCTGGATCAGTTCATAGCTCACATCTGCCATGCCTGTGACAGCAAATTTAAACACCGGTTGGCCGTCCTGGAACATATAGTGCATCTTGTTGGCAATGGTTTCAGCAGAAGGAGGGTTGAGCGATCCACCACCTTTCATGTTGAGGTATTTTCCACCGCTTCCATCGCTTTTCAAAATGCTGTCCAGCACCCCGTATCCATCTGTGTTGGGTTCGAGCAACACTGCACCGGCACCATCTCCAAACAAAATACAAGTAGTCCTGTCAGTATAGTCTGTGATGGAGCTCATCTTATCTGCACCTACTACCACAACTTTCTTGTAACGTCCACTTTCAACAAGGGCGGCACCAGTTGTAAGGCTGTACAAAAAGCCCGAACAAGCGGCCAGCACGTCAAATCCCCAGGCATTCTTGATGCCCAACTTGTCACAGGCAACATTAGCAGTATTGGGGAAAAACATATCAGGTGTGATGGTGGCCACAATCATGCAATCAATCTCGTTGGGATCAATACCCCTTCTCTTACAAAGATCCTGCACAGCAGGCACCACCAGGTCTGAGGTTGCAAGGCCTTCACCACGGAGGATATGCCTCTCCTCTATTCCTGTTCTTGTCTTGATCCACTCATCGTTGGTATCCACCATTTTTTCAAAGTCGGCGTTGGTCAGTACATCCTTCGGCACGAATCCGCCAACTGCCGTAATTGCTGCTGTGATTTTTTGCATGTAGTTGTTTTGGAGCACAAAATTAAGAAAATAAAGAACGTTAGGCGCCACCGACTTGACAATGGTCATTTGTTTGGACCATGTTGTCAAGGGTATGCTAAAGCGCCTGCCTCTTGCACCTCTTCTGAACGGTTTTTACTAACTTTACGGCATCATGATAGCAAGCCTGACAGGTTCATTTGTTCTTAAGACACCATCTTACATTCATATTGATGTACATGGTGTCGGATATGAGGTGCAGATCAGCCTGAATACCTATTCCAAGATTCAGGATTTAAAGGAAGGAACCCTGATGACCCACCTGCAAATAAAGGAAGAAGGTCATACCCTGTTTGGGTTTGCCGAACAGGCAGAAAAAGAGCTTTTTGTGCAACTGATCAATGTGAACGGCGTGGGTGCCTCCACTGCCAGGATGATGCTTTCTTCCATGCAACCAGCAGAGTTGAGGTCGGCCATTGCTTCAGGGAATACTGGTGCTTTGGAAAAGATCAAAGGGATTGGCAGGAAATCGGCAGAGAGACTCATCCTTGAACTTCGCGAAAAAATGGTAAAAGCAGGTGTAGAAAGCACTGCATCAGGCTTTGTACGCAATAGTTTGGAAAATGATGCGTTAAATGCACTGATGGCACTTGGGATTCAAAGAAATACCGCAGAAGCTGCCCTCAAAAAGACAAGAGCCAATTCCCCTGAAGACAATGTGCTGGAATCAATCATCAAAAAATCACTTCAGTTCATCTGACCTGCGGTAAAAAGACCATTCCCATTTGAAAAAGTTGTCCCTTAAGATAACATTGTTGGCTACCCTGCTGTATGCTCACCAAACGGTGGATGCAAAGGCCAATGGGCATGTAAGCTTTTTATTCGTTCAACAAGATACCATTCCCAAAAAAGATACCCTTCGCTATCCACTGCAAGATCGAAGAGGAGATAAACTGACACAAAAGAACAAGAATCCATTTGACCTCAGGGATCCATCCAATTTCAGTGATTCAATTGTCTATGATCCGAAGACCAAGGAATATTATATCGTTGAAAAAGTAGGTGGCAAATATTTCAGGAAACCGACTTCCCTGAGTTTCGATGAATACATGCGGATCCAGTCGAGAAAAGCAGAGAGTGATTATTTCCAGAAGCGTGCCAATACTTCAAGCCTCTTGAACAGGAAGCTGGTCAAGCCAAAATTGAATATGGGAGAAGACCTCTTCAACCGTTTGTTTGGAACAGGCAAGATAGACATCAAACCCCAGGGCGAGGTAAACATCACAGCCGGTTATCAGGGACAGAACATCAAAAACCCTACCCTGCCTGAGCGGGCCAGAAAAAATGGTGGCCTTGATTTTGACATGGCCGCCAACCTGAATGTGATCGGCAATATCGGAGACAAGATGAAGTTTCCAATCAGTTACAACACACTATCAACCTTTGATTTCGAAAACCAGCTCAAACTGGATTACTCAGGTGGTGCTGAAGATATTTTTAAAAAAATTGAAGTAGGCAATACTTCATTTGCTTCAAAAGGAACTTTGATTCCCGGGGCGCAACAGCTGTTTGGTATTAAAACACAGATGCAGTTTGGTAAACTCTGGCTTTCTACTGTGTTTGCCAGCCAGCGTTCACAAAGGCAATCTGCCGGATTCAAGGGAGGCTCAAGCAGCACACCCTTTGAATTCAAAGCCGATGAATACGAAGAGAACAGGCACTTCATGCTGGCACAGCATTTCAGGAGGGATTACAACAAGGCAATGAAAAACCTGCCGGTGATCAACTCACAAGTGCAATTGCTGCGCCTTGAAGTGTGGGTAACCAACAGGAGTGGTGCCACGGCCAATGCACGCGATGTAGTTGGTCTGATGGACCTTGGAGAAGACAAGCCCTTTCAACAACCACCTGTCATCAATCCCAGGCCAGGCCTGACCCTCCCCTCCAACGGAACCAATGACCTGTACACCAAGATCATCAATAACCCTGGCAGCAGAAACCCAGCGCAGATTGTAAGCTACCTTAACAGTATCGGTCTGCAGCCTGTCCGCGATTTTGAAAAAACATTTGCCAGAAAACTCGATACCACTCAATATTATTTCAACAGACAATTGGGTTTTATCTCTCTGAATGTTACCCTTCAGCCTGATGAGGTTTTGGGCGTTGCCTATCAATACACCGTGAATGGAAAAGTATACCAGGTGGGTGAGTTTGCACAAGACATCCCTGTAGATTCAACCAGTGGTGTGCAAAAAATTCTTTTCCTGAAATTGTTGAAGGCAACTTCACAAAGAACCTCCCTGCCCATTTGGGACCTGATGATGAAAAACATCTATCCCGTAGGATCCGGTCAATTGGAAAGGCAGGATTTTCAGTTCAACGTATTGTACCAAGAACCTGGTGCAGGAGAAAAGCGATACCTACCGGTTGGAGACCAGGCTGGTGTTCCGTTGCTGACCCTGATGAACCTGGACCGTTTGAACAACCAGAACGATCCTCAACCTGATGGGGTATTTGATTTCGTTGAAGGTTATACGGTAAACTCCTACCAAAGCCGGGTCATTTTTCCTGTGCTTGAGCCCTTTGGGCATGACCTAGATTACGCATTCACCACCGACCCAACCCTGCGGGAAAAATTCCTTTTCTATCCCCTGTACGACACCATCAAGGCGATTGCGCAAACCTATGCCAACCTCAACCGCTTCCTGATCAGGGGTAGCTCAAAATCATCCGGAGGTGCGAGTGGCGAAATATCGCTGAACGCGTTCAACATCCCACCAGGATCTGTAACAGTAACGGCAGGAGGACAAACCTTACAAGAGAACATTGACTATACCATTGATTACATGTCTGGCACCCTGCGCATCATCAACAGTGCCATCAAAAGCTCCGGACTGCCCGTCAATGTTCAGTTTGAAAACAATGCAACATTTGGTGTGCAACAAAGAACATTCATGGGGCTGAGATGGGATTATCTTTTCAATGATAAACTTTCCATCGGTGGAACATCGGTAAGGTTGAGCGAAAGGCCTTTTTTTACCAAGATGGAATACGGCTCCGATCCGATCCGCAACAGCATGACCGGCATCGATATGGCCTACAACAGTGAGCTGCCCAGGCTGAACAAATGGTTGAGCAAACTCCCATTTTATGAGGCCAATGGAACATCTACCATCAGTGCTTCAGCCGAAGCCGCAAAAATGACACCCGGCCATGCCCCACAAATTGGCAAGGGCGGTGATGGATTGATTTACCTGGATGATTTCGAAGGAACCAAATCCAGCATTGATCTTCGTTTCCCAATCGTTGGATGGACACTGGCCTCTACTCCATTTGGAGCAACAGACCGTTTTGGCAATACCATGTTTCCTGAGGCGAATTCATATGACAACCTCGATTACGGAAAGAACAGGGCCAAACTGGCATGGTATAATATTGAGCCGATTCTTCAGGAAAAAAGAAACTCAAACAACCCTATCAGGAATGACTTGGCTCAACTCTCTGACCCTCGCGTAAGAAGTGTTGGGCAACAGGAGATTTTCCCAAGAAGGACGCCTGATTTTGGTCAAAGCCAGATGGTCACCTTTGACCTTGCCTACTATCCGAAAGAAAGAGGGCCCTACAACTACGATGCCCAGAACATTGAAAACACTGGCCTGCTCAGGAATCCCAACAAGCGCTGGGGCGGTATCATGCGGGGCATTGATCAAACCGATTTCGAAACGGCCAACGTTGAGTTTGTCGAGTTCTGGGTACTGGATCCTTTCATCAAGGGCACGAATCCTACAGGTGGATCGCTTTACCTGAACCTGGGAAATATTTCAGAAGATATCCTGAAAGACTCCAGAAGGTTTTACGAAAATGGTTTGCCTACGCCAACCATCCCTTCCGCTACATCCACCTCCACCTGGGGCAGATCACCATTGAATCCTATTCAAGTAACACAGGGCTTTAGCAATGACCCTGCAGACAGGCCTTTCCAAGACGTTGGACTTGACGGTTTGACAGACTCTGCAGAGAGCAAGCTGAGGGTTCAGTACCTCAATGATATGGCTGCAAGATTGGGTGTTACATCCAAGGCCTATCAGGATGCAAAAACCGATCCTTCTGCTGACAATTTCAAGTACTACAGGGATGCAACTTATGATGCGGAGAATGCAGGCATTTTATCCCGCTACAAAAACTTCAACAGTCCACAGGGCAACTCTCCTATTGCAAAGGCGGGCGACAATTTTGCTTCGGCATTTACCATGTATCCTGATGGAGAAGACTTGAACCGCGACAATACCCTCAATGAATCAGAGGAATATTTCCAGTACCGGATTGACATGAAACCAAGCGGTGACCCAATCATGCAGGTAGGCCAAAACTTCATTGCAGACAAAAAATCCGTTAACGTAACACTGGCCGATGGCACCAAGCAGAACCAGATCTGGTACCAGTTCCGTGTTCCGATCACCGCTTACAACAGCAAGGTGGGCGAAATTCCTGATTTCAAATCCATCCGCTTTTTCAGGATGTTCCTGACCGATTTTGCAGATTCAGTTGTACTGCGTTTTGCTAAATTGGAGTTGGTCAGAAACAACTGGAGAAGGTTCGCTTACAACCTTGACACAACAGGAGCTTACAAAACCATTGACCTTTCCAGTTCCAGCACCAGGTTCAATGTGTCCGCTGTGAACATTGAAGAAAACGATCGAAGGGATCCCATCCCTTACCGTACTCCACCGGGCATTGAGCGTGTACAAACACTGAGCAATGGCGGCATCAACATCCTTCAGAATGAACAGGCCCTCAGCATCAATGTGATCAACCTAAACGAAGGTGATGGAAGGGCTGTTTTCAAATCTTTCAACCATGATTTGAGACAGTACAAGCGCATCTCCATGTTCTATCATGCAGAAAGCCTGAAAGAGTACAACAAGCTCAGGGATGGTGAAGTATACGCGGTAGTCAGGATCGGTAACGACTACATCAACAACTTCTATGAAATCAAGTATCCGCTGAAAACAACCCCATTTGGAACAACAGATGAGAAGGTGATTTGGCCAGCAGAGAATGAACTGAATTTTGACATTACTGAACTGATCAAACTCAAAAACGAACGCAACCTCAATACTGGAAATCCCACAGCCATTTACAGAAAAACCATCAATGGTAAAATATTCTCCATCATGGGTAACCCCAACCTGGGTGAGGTAAAAGGCATTCTTGCAGGATTGGAAAACCCCAAAGATGCATCTGGTGGGAGGCCCGTCAATGTTGAGGTCTGGATCAATGAGCTCAGGCTCTCTGGTCTTGATGAAAAAGGCGGCTGGGCTGCAGTAGGGCAAATGAACCTGCAACTGGCAGACTTGGGTTCGGTTTCCATGTCGGCCAATATCCATACTATAGGGTTCGGCCAGCTTGAACAAAGGGTGAATGACAGGTACCGTGATGATCTGAAACAATTTGATGTTTCCACCAATCTTCAATTGGGCAAACTGCTCCCCAAAAAGCTTGGATTGGAAATTCCATTTTTTGCCAACCTCTCGCAAACCATCAGTTCGCCACAATATGATCCTTATGACAAGGACATCACACTGAAAGAAAAACTGAACATTTACAAGAACAAGCGTGATTCCATCAGGACAGATGCAGTTGACTTCACTGGCATCAAAACCTTCAATTTCACCAACGTTCGGTTTACCCAACCTCAAGACAAGAAAGTCCGTCTCTGGAGCATTTCCAACTTTGACTTTAGCTACTCTTTCACTGAAACACAACAGCACAATCCGCTGATCGAGAACAATGAAGTGAGCAAGACACAAGGCGGTTTGGGCTACAACTACAGTGCCCAACCGAAATACATTGAGCCGCTCAAAAAACTGATCAAGGCACCCACCCCCTGGCTTGATTTCATCCGCAATGTGAACTTCAATCCCATGCCTTCTTTGATTGGCATCCGGATGGACAGCAGGAGGCAGTTTGGTGCCATTCGTCCAAGAAATGTTGGCGGTGGAAAATTCAAGATTCCGGAAACCTATGACAAGTATTTTGTAGTAGACAGGAATTACAACATGCGTTGGGACCTGACAAAATCATTGAACCTTGATTTCAAGGCCATCAACAATTCCAGGATTGATGAGCCCATCGGCAGAATCGACTCAAAAAGCAAACGCGATTCGTTGGTCCGCAATTTCATGAAAGGTGGAAGGAATACCATCTACACGCAGAACACAGACATTACCTATAACCTGCCTACCACCATGATTCCCCTGCTGGATTGGACAACCCTGAACCTGGCTTACCGCAGCAGCTACAACTGGGTGGGCGCTTCAAGACTGGCTGTCAGTTTGGGCAACACCATTCAGAACAGTGGACAAACCGGTGCTACAGCAGAGTTGAACATGACACAGCTGTATTCAAAGTCCAAAACACTCAGAAAGCTTGACGATACCAATACCCCTGATGTTGCACCTACAGAAGCCCGGGAAGTGAGCAAGAAAAACCAGGCCCGCATCAAGAAATTAAAAGCCAAACTCAGCAAGCTCACTGCACGTTTCAAGAAAAAGAAAACTCCTTCTGAAAAAGATATCATTGCCAACCAGGCCTCAGTAGAGAAATTGGAAAAAATGATCGCAGACCTCAATGTGCCTGAAAAAGCCAAGGCTGTTTCATCACTCTCCGCACCAGTCAAAACTGCCTTGAAAGTGCTTACTGCGGTGAAAAGAGTTGGGGCAACTTACAATGAAGGCGGTACCACATTCCTTCCTGGCTATACAGACAGTACGCGTTTCTTTGGACAGAATTTCAGCAGCATGACTCCAGGCATCGGATTCACCATGGGCAAACAACCTGATCAGGCCTGGCTGCAAGACATCGCCAAAAAAGGATTGATCACGAAGGACCCTATGCTCAACAACCTCTTCTTACAGAACTATGAGCAAAAGCTCAATGTTACAGCACAGGTAGAGCCTTTCAGGGATTTCCTCGTTGATTTGAACCTCGACAGAAACCTCTCCAAAAATTATTCCACCCTTTTCAAGGATACGGTTGGAACAGGAAAGTTTAATGCCCTGAACCCCTATTCCGGCGGCGGTTTCAGCATCAGTTACATTTCATTCCAAACCCTTTTTGCCAAGTTTGACCCCAACAATACCAGTGAAACCTTCAAGAAATTTGAAAACAACAGGTTGGTGCTTTCAAAAAGATTGGGAGAAAAAAATCCATACAGCAAAACAGCAGGTGCTGATGGTTATTACAAAGGATATGGAAGGTATGCGCAAGATGTAATCGTACCATCATTTCTTGCGGCTTATACCAACAAGGATCCCAATACCATTTCCTTGCTGAACACGGGAGAGAGTGGATCCGTGAAAACCAATCCTTTCAAGGGTTATATGCCCAAACCCAATTGGAGACTGACATACAATGGGTTGAGCAGGATAGAATCACTGCAACAATACCTGAGCAATTTTACCATCACGCATGGCTACAACTCCACGCTGAGCATGAACAGTTTCAATTCAGCGCTGTTGTTCCAGGATACCTTGCTGTATGGTTTCCCTTCATTCATTGATACAGTCTCTGGCAACTACATCCCTTACTTCCTTGTCCCCAATTTATTGATCTCTGAGCAGTTTGCTCCTTTGATTGGCATTGACTTTTCAACACCTGGTCAATTGTCTGGAAGATTTGAATACAGGAAATCAAGACAACTCAGCATGAGCCTTGTTGACTTCCAGTTGAGTGAGGTGCACTCTACTGAAATTACCTTCGGCATGCGGTGGAGGAAACGTGGATTCCCACTGCCTTTCAGGGTGAAGATTGGAAAAGGGGATCCCAGCAACAAGCTCGACAATGACATCACTTTTGCACTCGACTTCAGTGTAAGGGACGACATCAATTCCAACTCAAGATTGGACCAGTCGAATGCATTTGCCACTGGTGGGCAAAAGGTTGTCAGCATTCGCCCAACTATCGACTATGTATTGAGCAACAGGGTCAATATCCAACTTTATTTTGACCAGAGAAGGTTGAATCCTTATGTATCCAACTCGGCGCCATCTGTCAACACAAGGGGTGGCGTGCAGATCAGGATTTCATTGGCGCAATAGGATTTGCGTGTAATCTGCACGTGCAGTTTATTGCTTCAAATGTGTTGATCCTTGCCTGGTCAAGATTGGTCTTTATCTGATCAGGGTTGACTCCCCTTTTCTGAAAACCGGATTGCCCATGTAATCCACTCCCAATGCATGCCAAACAAAAGATTCATTGCCCTGGTCACGGCCCTTGTACACACCATTCCAACCCCTGCCCACTTCTTCCGTGCTGAACACCAGCTCTCCATACCTGTTGTAGACCTTGAAGTACACAATCTTTGCAATACCTACTGGAATCGGTATCAGCCTGT
>JACCDW010699667.1_pt1 | contig 13982 bp, 7 predicted proteins | sample 7449781 | NCBI WGS metagenome assembly JACCDW01 (sample SAMN15323449, study PRJNA562643) | freshwater metagenome | isolation source: river surface water | place: USA:Blue River Watershed | collected 2017-08-18 | reverse complement strand
GTTTCTTTTCACAGTCGTTGTTGTCATTATTATTATAGACTCCTAAGAACTATATTATAAACTACGTACATTATTTTGTCAAATAAATATGTAGGGAGAATAATCAAATGAGTGATTTCAGTTTTACTAGTGCGGCGGCAACTATTCAAGAAGTATACGGATCCGGACAACTGACAAACGCCCAGTCTATCATTAGAACTGCGGCAGCTGATAAGGTGTTGAATTCGGTAATTAATGTTAGTTTTACCTCTCAAGAAAGACAAGCCAGCTTAGAAACTAGAGTGTACTTGAAAATACCTAGCCAGTATTGGCCTGCGGGTTCTATCACTCAAGTGTTGGACAGTAATCCAATTGGATCTAATCCAGGTGCATGGTCTGGAATATATTTTCCAACTACACCAACTATTAAACAAGATACCAAAGTAAATTGGAACCCGTCAAATATCCAACATAGTAATTATGCAGTATACTCATACCAGAATACAGATGTTGGCACCATTAGCGTTTCAGGACAGTTCCCTGTTCAAAATAGACAGGAAGCTGTTTACTGGTTAGCTACAGTACACGCCTTGAGAGCGATAACTAAGATGCGAACAGGCAATGACACACTGGCAGGTTCCCCTCCGCCTGTTTGTAGATTTAATGCCTATGGTGCAAATGTTTATGAGAATGTGCCAGTCGTAGTGGGAGGGTTTACTGTTGACTTGCCTGCTGATGTTGATTACATAACAGGATTTAATTTAGGCAACAGAGTCAATAAGGTTCCAACATTGAGTACAATTTCATTAACACTAATACCTGTTTACAGTCGACGAGAAATGTCTAGATTTAGCGTAGATCAGTTTATATCAGGAGCGTTGAATCAAGGAGGCTACTTATAATGAATGAGTACAGCTTGTATTCGCCATACAAAGATACTGTTATTACTGATTATTATCTAGATGTATGGACTCCTAGAGAAATCACAGCTAATCTAGATGACTCTTTAGTTGAACTACCATCTCAGTATGAACACAGACCAGACTTACTGGCGCATGATGCATATGGTGAAGCAAAATTATGGTGGGTGTTTGCCATGCGTAATCCAGAAGTATTGCGTGACCCAATATATGATTTAGTTTCTGGTATTAAAATTTATATTCCACAAAGAGGCCAATTGTTTAGAGATTTAGGAGTTGCATAATGTCTGTTGAACGAGTAACACCTACTACAGGAAATACACTGGGCGACCTTGGAAGAAATTTTCTTAAAAATATAGTTAATTCTGCCACATATCCAGGCGAAAATATTTTACATAATTATAGAACATTTAATTATAGAGTAACACTAGCAGTAGTAAGTCCTCAAGAATTTACTAGTGGTTCTTACAAGTCTACAGGCTTTAGCAATGTTATATTTTCCAGTTATGGAAAAGGCACGGGTTCAAAAATAAAATCTAACAGTCAAACATTGAACAATGTACAAAATTTTATCAATGTTTTAAACCAATCTCAAAATGCCAATTATGATTATTATTTGCAAGACTTGTATATTAAAAATTATGTCAGCGCCGCCAGAGATTGGACCACAGAAATTAAATTAAAAATTGTTGAACCTTACAGTATAGACACTTTTTTAAACAATATTATTTCAGCACTAACTGTTAAAGGTTATAAAAACTTTGACAAGACTAATGCATTTGTTTTAAAAATTGATTTTGTAGGATATCATGAAGACTCAGAACAACCTGAACTGATACCATATTCAACAAGATATTATCCTATGATAATAACCAATATGGAAGCTCAGTTGTCTCAAGAAGGCACGGTGTGGGAAATTAAAGGAGTTCCGATTAATCAATCTGGAACATACGACGATGTCAACATAATTCCACAAAATTTAAGCATTTCTGGCAATACAGTCAAAGACATATTGAAAGATTTAGAAGTTGCTTTAGAAGAAATTAGAGTTAAAGCTGAAAAAGATACAAACATAAAAAGGACCAAATATAAAATTGTGTTCTTAGACGAAAAAGGCAACGTGACCGAAAAAAGTCCCTTTGCAGATGCAGTGATGTTTGATCCAGTTAAAGATGCAGGAACTAGAGAATTTAGAAATAAGTCACTAGTTACTGGCACAGTTCAACAAGGTGAACGACCAGAAGATATCAAGTTGGCTTTAACTGTATCAGGAAAAGAAGGACTAACACGTATTATAGATTCTATAATACAAGACAGTCATCTTGTTGTTGAAAAAATAAAAAATCAGTTTCAAGGAGACATTGATTCTGCAGGTTGGATCAAATGGTGGCGTGTGGTAACTAAAGTAGACATCTTAGAACATGACGCCAGCATCAATCAAAACATAAGACAGGTAACATTTCAGATTGTTCCAAGAAAAGTACACTATACCAAATTAACTTCTATCTTTGTTCCAACATATAAGCCATCAGCCAAAGATTTTGAATCAATGACAGCAAGGAGATACCAATGGCAGTATACTGGTAGTAATAAAGACATTCTTAGTTTTAATCTTAATTTTAATCAACTATGGACTAGAATTATAACTGGCAACTTGGGAGCATCTACGGCCGCACCAGGTTCAGAAAAAACTGACAAATCTGGACCAGTTACGGGTCTTAAAGGGACTCCTGGAAAATCTCCTACACCAGCTGATATGGTTGCCCAAAATACACAACCAGACTACACAGCAGGAAGGCAAGATAGCGCAGTCAAAAGCTCAGCAAATACAGATCCATTGTTTGTCATAGCAAGAGATATTAATAGGATTATTAATAGCCCTTATGAAAATATTGAGTTGAACATGGAAATCTTAGGAGACCCCATGTGGCTAGGCACGCAGTTTATTGAAAACGGTAGCACTATTGCACCAGATGCGCAGTTGTTTACTGTTGATGGTGGCATCGCATTGAGATCAGTTGATCCAATGATTAGAGTTGTTGCTTACTCACCAAGAGATTTTAATTCACAAGGATTTTTGACTTCTGGAGAATCCAATGAAGACAAAGCATTATCAAAGATAAGTGCTTATTACACAGTTAGAGAAGTTGAAAGTTCTTTCTCTGGTGGTGTATTCAAACAAAAATTGATTGGGACTAGAAATATATCACAAGATCTTGCTGCCACAGAGGCAACCGGTTCTGCAAAGGATAGATTTACTTTAGAACAAATTGATTTTTCTATAAGGAAATAACATGGTAGGTCCAGGTAAAATATTTGAATTTAAAGAAGATCCTAGAGCATCGTTGTATTCAGCATCCTACCAACGAGCAAATTTAGGTAAATTTTTAAATTTTTCTATTCAAGCAGATGGAAATTTTGCCATTAACATAAATGGCACAGCATCTATCGTCCCACAACTAGCACAGGTCTCGGCTATTATAACTGGCCTATTAGGAATATTTGGTCTAGAAACACAAAACCCAGAACCGGCACCACAATTAAAAACAATCACCATTGATCCAGGCGTAACATTGGCAACTTTATTTGGAGCCAGTCAAGGCGTTAATATATTGATTCAAATTTTAAAAGGCAAAATTCAAGCAATTAAAAACTATGTAGACAGCGCAGTCACAAGTATAAAAAATTTAATAGATTGTGCTTTGAAAAACCCATTACTAGCGGCAGCACTTTTGGCAAAGATTATACGTCAAGGTTGGATTCCTTTTCCTGAACCAGTTAAAAAGGCCTTAATTGCGGCAAGAGATGCAATCAACAAAATTTTAGGATTAAACTTAATAATTTATAATCCTTTAGCTGAAGAGATCAAACGTTTAATTGATTACTTAAAGTTTAAATTTCCTCCCCCAATTTTGTTACCGTTTATACCTGTTATTCCTGGTTGTAGTCCTGCTTTCTATTCAGGAAGACCGCCATTGTCTTTGTTAAATCAAGATCCTATTGAAGCGCAAGTTACTCCACAAGTTATAACTCTTCCAGGTGGATTTACTTCTCAAATAAATCTTAATGTGCCAACGTTTACTATTGATGTTGGGCCTGGCGGCAATCCAGACCTAGCGTTAACTGATGATCAGATTCAAAATTTAATTGGTGGCTACAGCCCATATGATTTATATGTATCAGGCGTTAATGCTGTACAACTTGATTCAAGTTTGAATGTTGTTAATTTTCCTTTAGAGTCTGGAAGTAATAGTTCTACTAGACAAGTTCAAGATAAATTAATTTCTGCAAGTAACAAAGTAGTCAACGACATAACTGTACTAAGCAAAGATATATCTAGGGCTGGATTTATACCAAGACCAAGCCCATTAGATGACTTGTTGTGTGCTCCAGGCGAAAGTGGTAGATAATGTCACAAATTGAAAGTAGTTTACTAAATCGAAAAACAGGATCCTATGACAGTGGTCCTTATATTGCGCGAGTCGTGGGTGTTGATGACGGCAGTAGAATGGGCACATTAGAATGTGTTGTTCTTCGTCGAAATCTTGAAGGTGAAGAAATTGCAGACTCTGTTAGAATATATCCTAAATACGCTCCACACTTTTTTGGCTACACAGCCTATGAAGCCACTGACGGTAATGTAAGAAACTCATCTAGTACACAGCACAGTTATGGAATGTGGTTTGTGCCACCAGATGTTGGAACAAAAGTAATTGTAATCTTCATCGAAGGAGATTTAGAACGCTGTTTTTGGATAGGATGTGTTCCAGAACCAGGCGTTAATCATATGGTGCCAGGCATAGCTGCCAGCCCTTATGTAGAATTGTCTCCCCAAGAAAAAACAAAATTAGGATTCACAACTGACACAGCAGTTGTACCAGTAGCTGAGATTAACAGACGAGTCAAAGGCAGTAACAATTTAGAACCAGATGTTGTTAAGAAAGCCATGCACCCATTTGCTTTGCGCCTGGCTACACAAGGATTGTTAAAAGATCCAATTAGAGGTGTTGGTACTGGCAGTGCAAGACGCAGTAACTCTAGTAACGTATATGGAATATCTACGCCAGGACCAGTAAAAGTTGGCGGCAAAAAATATAATTTTGGAACTGAGAAAAAGCCTAGGATGGAATACGTTGAACGTGAGGGCGGCACTCAGTTTGTAATGGATGATGGTTTTATTGGTAAAGATGAGAAATCTAAAAAAGAAGGTATACTGGACGAGCTAGTAAGACTGCGAACAAGAACTGGACATCAAATATTGTTACACAATTCAAGTGATTTGATTTATATTTGTAACAGCAAAGGTACTGCGTGGTTAGAATTTACTAGTGATGGCAAAATTGATATCTATGCCGCAGACAGTGTGAGCATACACAGTGAAAATGATTTTAACTTTAGAGCTGACAGAGATATTAATTTAGAAGCAGGCAGTAACGTAAACATTGTTGCGGCACAGGGATCTATGCATTTTGAAGCTTCAGGATTAATTGAAGGGTTTGCAGGACTTGACTGTAATTGGACTGCGGTCAATCACTTTAACGCCAGCGCATTAGGTAGAATTCGTTTAACCTCTACTGGCGCAAGTACCAATCCTACTCAAGCAGGCGTATTAAGCGGAATTGATCTTTATTCTGTTTTAGGCAACATCAACATGTATGCCACTACACAGATCAAGCAACAAGCATTAGGAGAAATTAATTTAAAATCTGGCAAAGGGTTAACGGTCATATCAGGCGCTTCAACGACTATTGATACTGTTGGCACAACATCAATAACTTCAGGAATTAGCAATTATATTACAGCTCTTTCATCTAACGTGCTGTTTTCTGGCGGCATACATTACGAAAGAGCCTCATTAATTGATATGAACGGTCCTGCCGCTTATCCAACAAACACCACTGCTGGAACCAATCTTGCAGCCGCTCTTGATGCATTAACTATATTACCAGAGGCGGCAACCAGTGTTGTCACATTAGATAGATTTAGTTTACCTGGTAGAACCGCTGACAAAAACGCAACTGACGATCAGCAAAAAGGTTGGGAAAATAACAACTTTTATGCCGCTACTAAGATTAGTTCTATTATGCGTAGAGTACCAACACACGAGCCATGGGACGATCATGAAAATGTTAACCCAAGTGCATATAAACCTGAAAAAACAGGAAGGGACGGAATCATATAATGCCTATTAAAAAGTTAACCATTAAACCTACCGCGACCACTATGAATTATGGCGTTAAGACTGCCCATATATACAAAGGGTTCAGCAGTAATAAATCAAATCAAAATTTTAAAACATACGATGTTGAGTGCATTAGACAAGACATCATTAATAATTTTAGCACTAGGAAGGGTGAGCGTGTCATGAACCCTGCTTATGGTACAATTATCTGGGACGCTATTTTTGAGCCTTTGACCGAAGACCTTAAAAATTCTATATCAGATGACATTAGACAAATAATTCAAAATGACCCCAGAGTAATTGCAGAAGATGTCAAAGTTGACGAATATCAAAGTGGAATATTATTAGAAATAACCTTGAGATATAGAACAGATAACCTAACATCTGTGCTTAAATTGTCCTTTGACAAAGAATTAGGATTGATCACTGAGTAATTAACTACGCATATTTTAAATGCGATAAATATGAATATCGGAGACTGACGAAGAATGGCTAGCACTGAAAGACAAAATAGTTTATTAGTTGGAGAGGATTGGACTAAAATTTACCAAACTTTCCAAAATGCTGATTTTAAATCCTACGATTTTGAAACTATTCGTAGAAGCATGATCGAGTATCTTCGTCAAAACTTCCCAGAAAGTTTTAACGATTATATTGATAGCAGTGAGTATATTGCGCTCATTGATATGATTGCGTTTTTAGCACAAAGTTTAAGTTTTAGAATTGATCTCAATGCAAGAGAGAATTTTTTAGATACTGCACAAAGACGTGAAAGTATTTTAAAATTAGCTAAACTAATCAGCTATAATCCAAAAAGAACACAGGCGTCAAAGGGATTATTAAAAATTAATTCTGTAAGCACTACGGATAATCTTATAGATGCCAACGGCACAAACTTGGCAAATAGAGTCATTGGCTGGAATGATGCCACAAACAGAGATTGGTATTCTCAGTTTTCTTTAATAATGAATTCTGCCATGGACACGGCTGTTTTTGGCAAACCTAACGCTAAAAAGACCATTAACAGCATTCCAACTGAACAATACAATCTAAGATCAAATACCGATGATGTCCCATTGTTTACATTTAGTAAAACAATTGGCGGTATTCCAATGACCTTTGAACTTACAAGTGCAAACATCATTGATAGAGATGAGATTAGTGAGACATCGCCTACTATTGGTGGAACATTTGGTGTAATTTATAGGAATGATAACAAAGGTAGTTCTAGTGCAAATAGTGGTTGGTTTGTTCTTTTCAAAGAAGGGTCATTACAAAACTCAGACTTTTCAATTACTAACTCGGTAGCAAATGAAATAATTGGCGTTGATGTGCAAAATATCAACGACACAGATGTTTGGTTATATGAGATTGATGCAAATAATCGTTTGTCTACTTTGTGGACAAAATTAGAAAGTGTCACAGGCACAAATGCGATCTATAACAGCGTAAAAAATAAAGTGAAAACTTTTTATAGTGTCACAACTAGAGAAAACGATCAAATTGATTTAAATTTCAGTGACGGCGTTTTTGGCAAACTGCCATCTGGAAATTTTAGACTGTACTACAGAACTAGCAATGGCTTGTCTTATGTTATTAGTCCGCAGGATATGGAGAATGTGCAAATTAGATTTTCATATCTAAATGGAGCAGGACAACCACACACTCTTACTATGAATCTAGGACTTAAAGGCAGCATATCTAATAGTGCTGAATCAGAGTCTAACGAAAGTATCAAACAAAAAGCCCCACAAGTTTACTATTCACAAAATAGAATGATAACTGGTGAGGACTACAATATTGTCCCAATTACTAGTAATCAACAAATAGTCAAAGTTAAAGCCATTAATAGAGTCGCTTCTGGAATTAGCAGATACTTTGAATTAAACGACCCAACAGGTAGATCTAGTTCTGTCAACCTTTTTGGAACAGATGGTGCGTTGTACAAAGACGAGTATACTACCAGCTTTAATTTTAATTTTAACACTAAAAATGAAGTTTATGGCATAATGCGCAGTAAGATCGAGCCCTTGCTTTCTGCAGAAGCAATGAGAGATTTTTACTATGAAAAATTTGATAGAACAAGAGTAGGTACTATAGGTGCTACTTGGCAAAACATTTCAGTATTGCCTAATTTGTCTACAGGATACTTTAAAAGCGACACTACCTTGCAAGCAGTTCCTATTGGACAATACACACAATCAACTTTAAGATATATTAAATCAGAAGCATTGGTAAAATTTGTTCCTCCTACAGGAAAGTATTTTGCACCAAATAATACTATTACTTCAACTAAAACAAAAAATACCAAAGACTACATTTGGACTGAAATATCATACACTTCAGGTGATGGAAGTAATTTAGGAACTGGTACAGATGACCTAGGTGTTGGATTAATTGGAATATCTACGTCAGTGCCAAATGGCGCAATACCACTAGAAATTATTCCTTTATTTGTTACTGATGTTCCATTTACATTTGAAACTGAGATCGTAAATCAGATCACTCTAAGACGAGATTTTGGTATTAGATATGACAGAGAATTGGCCGAATGGAAAATAATTAATTCAAACAACATTGATTATTTTAGTGATTTCAGCCTCACTTATACTGGTGATATCAGTAATTTAGGTCTTGATGCCAGTTGGTTAATTGCGTTTAAAAATGACGGTGACAATGTTATTTGTTACCATAGAGGATTAGATTATATTTTCCAAAGTGAAAAAGAAATTAGTTTTTATTTCAACGATCAAGATAGAAAATACAGCAACAAATTAGGAAGTGCTGCCAACGATTACATCAGTATACTTTCTATCAATGAAGATATTGAAACAGGATACCCTTTAGGTTCTACATTTAAGTTTGAAATAACAAAAACATTGACTAATGATGATGGATATTCAGATAACAACAGAATTAGTGTTTCGTTTTCAGATTCAACAGGTGACGGAATTGTAGATGATCCAGATGCTTTTATTAATATTGCTAAACCTAATTTACTTGACTCAGTAACAAATACTAAAAAGTCTTTTGTGTTTGTTCAAACAGTGGAAATAAACGATCAAGTTTATAAGAAAATTTTAGATAATTCTTTAGTAGAAACATTTGCTAGTGAGTTAGATATACCTAATTTAAATGTTTATACTCCAGGACAACTTTTTTATTTTTATTCAACAACAGAAAATGTTGTTAAAGTTTTAGACGATTCATATAGTCTTGTTTTAGATAATAGTATATTGGCTTATCCAGGAAGAACAGGATTAGACTTTCAATATGTCCATACTGCAAGTCAAGACTATAGAATTGACCCATGCAAGACAAACATCATTGATGTGTACTTGTTAACCAAAGGTTATGATGATTCTTTAAGATCATGGCTACTGACTCAAGTGGGAGATCCACCAAAAGCCCCGTCATCTAACGAATTGTTTGAACAGTTTGGATCAGGGTTAAATTCAGTTAAATCTATCAGTGACGAAATTGTATATCATTCTGCCAAATACAAATTGTTGTTTGGTACAGGTGCAGATGTTGATTTACAAGCCAAGTTTTTTATAGTAAAAAATTCTAAATCTACAACTAATGATAACGATATTAAGTCCAGAGTACTAGTGGCCATAAATGAATATTTTAGTTTAGATAATTGGGATTTTGGAGATACGTTCAATTTTGGCGAGTTATCTGCATACGTGATAAAAGAACTAAGTCCAGACATTGTGAACTTTATGATTGTTCCCAACGCACCAGAAAAATATTTTGGAAGTTTATTTCAAGTATTTTGTCAAGCAGACGAAATATTCTTAAGCACAGCCGATGTGAATGATTTAGAAATAATTAATACAGTTACATCAGGCTTAATCAAAACCAATGGCCCAATTGTAGTTTCTAGTAACGGATAAAAAATGACTAAAAGAAAATCAGTAGACTTACTTCCAGTAATCTTTAGAACAGATGCAAATGAAAAGTTTCTTACTGGAACTGTGGATCAGTTGATTCAAAAACCAAATTTGAAAAAAATTGATGGCTTTATTGGTGAGAAAGTTGTTAGTAATTTTAAACCTGGTGTTGATGCATATCTTAACGAAGGAGCGTTGTTAAGAAACAGATATGAACTTGAACCAGGCATAGTAGTAAAAAATTCTGTAACAGACCAAGTTGAATTTAATAAAACTTACGAAGATATTTTACATAGTTTAAAATATTTTGGATCAGATATATCAAATCAAGACAAATTATTTAGACAGCAAAGTTATGCTTGGAATACAAACATTGATCTTGACAAATTCATTAATTTTAGAAATTATGTTTGGTTACCAAATGGCCCATTAACTGTAAGGATTAGCGGAAAAGAAAAAGAAATAGTTAGTACAATACGAGTTAAAAATGAAAATGATAGCTGGCAGTTTAGTACTGACGATGTGGCAATTAATCCTACAATAACTCTTTACAGGGGTTATACTTACATTTTTGAAGTTGACACTGGAGACCATCCTTTTTATATCAAAAATAAAAGAAGCAGTGGATCAGTTGATTCTTGGGCAGGCGTTTTAAATAACGGTTCAACAACTGGGTCAGTTATTTTTAACGTTGTTGAAAATACTCCAGGAACATTATTTTATGTAAGCGGTAAAGATAACACTGTCTTTGGTAGAATCTTAATTAGAGATCAGAAAGAAAACTATGAGCTTGATGTTGATAAGGAAATCATTGGCAAAAAGACTTATGAAATAAAAGACGGATTTAAATTAAGCAACGGTATGAAAATTGTTTTTTCAGATACAGTTGTGCCAGAAACTTATAGAGAAAAAACATACATTGTTGAAGGTGTAGGCAGTAGCATTGAACTAGTTGATTATGATAGTCTGCTTACAATTGAAGGCTATTCTACAGTAGTAGAAACTTCTTTTGACGAGTCTGCTTTTGATGAATTGCCTTTTGACGAAGTATCAGAATACCCAGTCAATCCTGATTATATTTTAATCAACAGAGCCAGCAAAGATAAAAATCCTTGGAGTAGATACAATAGATGGTTCCACATTGATGTTGTTAATCTAAGTGCAGAACTTAACGGGATTGAGCCAAATTTTAGTTCTTTTGATAGAGCTAAAAGGCCAATTATTGAATTCAAACCTGACATACAACTTTTTAATTTTTCTAAAGTTACAAAATATGTAAATTTTTTAGATAATACTGTAAAAGATGCTTTTAGTAACATTGAAGGTTCGTTAGGCTATTACATTGACGGAAAAGCATTAGAAAATGGAAATAGAATTGTATTTGTTGCAGAAACAGATTTGGATGTAAAAAATAAAATTTATGAAGTACAGTTCTTAGACATTGACGGCATTAAGAAAATTCACTTAGAGGAAACTGCTGATTCATCACCAGTAGACAACGAGGGACTTTTGGTTCTTAGTGGTATCGTTAACGGTAGAACATCTTGGGTTTATAAAAATAGTGAATGGACGAAGTCACAACAAAAAACTTCATTAAATCAAGCACCCTTATTTGATGTATTTGATTCTAATGGTATTAGTTTTTCAGACCAATCAACTTATAAAGATACTAATTTCTTAGGTACAAGACTTTTTGGGTATCAAATTGGAACTGGCACTAATGACAGTGTTTTAGGATTCCCATTAGTTTACAAAACTGTATCAAACGTTGGCGGCTATTCTTTTGAAAATTGTTTATTTGATGACAGATTTGAATATTTTGTTGACGGACAAATTGTTGTTGGATATACTAAAGACGGTTTTCTAAAAAAAGACACTGACTATTTGAACGGATGGATCAAATGTGACAAATCGTCCATACAAGAAATAATTGATCAAAAAATTGCTGTGGGTGGTGAAGAAGGCTTTGAGTTTAACAGCATTGATATAAGAACAACTAAAGCTCAAGTTCGTGTTTTTAAGAATGGCAAGCAACTGAGTCTAACAGAGTTTGATGTTAGAGTTGATACTGTCTTTAATTCTTTCTTTGTAACTTTTAATCAATTGTTGGCAAAAGATGACGTTGTTGTTGTTAGAGCGTTGCCTGTTTTTGATAAAAGAGATGACGGATATTATGAGACTCCAATTAATTTGGTTAACAATCCAATTAATCAATTTCCTATCTCTTTGAGCTACGCTGAAATTAATGACCATTTAAATTCTATTATTTTAAATGCATCTAAAGACATGCAGATGGTCATTAATGATTCTAATCTACGTGACCTAGCAGACTTAGACAAATACGGAAGAAGATTTGTACAACACGAAGGACTAGTATCTATGGTTGGCGCATTGTTAGCCAACAAAGAATATAATTTAGTAAATGCTTTGCGTTGGGCCAGTTTAGAATATCAAAGATATAAAACATTAGTTTTACAGAAATTCGTAGAGCTTGATAGCTATTCAAACGTAGCTGAAGCACTTGACAGAATTATTTTAGATATTTCTAAAAACAAAACTGCCGAGTCAGTATTTTATTACAGCGACATGCTACCATATGGTTTGAATAAAAGAGATTATACCTATGTGGTAAAAGATTCAAACATCAAAGCATACGCTTATGGTTCTGAAATCTATGACAGATATGCTTTTGGAAGAAAGTCTATACTGGTTTACTTAAACGGCGAACAACTAATAATTGATAAAGATTATACTTTTGACACAAGCAATCCACTAGTAAGATTTAATAATCAACTAGTTTTAGGAGATACAGTTTTAATCAGAGTATTCAATAATATTTGCGGATCTACAATGCCAATGTCGCCAACAAAACTTGGCCTTTATCCAAGTTTTGAGCCAAGTATATACTTGGACGACACATACATTGAACCCACAAATGTTATTCAAGGACACGATGGTTCTATCACAGTTTGCTTCAATGATGATCGTGATCTTTTATTATTTGAATTAGAAAAGAGAATTTTTAATAACCTAAAGGTTAGTTATGACCCAAGAATTCTTGACATAAACGAAATTAATCCAAGTGTATTTAGAAACACTGGCTATACTTCAGAGCAATTTGACAAATCTATTCAAGAAGAATTTTTGCGTTGGACTGGCATATACAGTGTTGACTACGAGTCAAACGATAATGCGATATTCGCAAACAATTTTAGTTATAGATATTTTGATTCAAATGGTTTAATTAATCAAGACCTTTTTATTTCAGGCTCTTGGAGAAAAATTTATAAGCAGTATTTTGATACTGACAGACCACATACTCATCCATGGGAAATGTTAGGATTTTATAAAAAGCCTGTTTGGTGGGAAGATGAATATGGTCCTGCCCCATATACTTCAGGCAACGAAGTAATGTGGAAAGATTTGGAAGATGGCTATATTCGAAATGGCGACCGAAAAGGCTATGATAAGAAGTACGCAAGACCAGGCCTAGCATCTGTTGTGCCCGTTGACTCTTATGGACAGTTAAAAGATCCTATAGAATCAAATGTAGTTAAAAACTTTGATTTCTCCAATCGATATACTAGTTGGAAATTTGGTGATCAAGGCCCAGCAGAAGCATCTTGGAGAAGAAGTAGCTTTTATCCATTTGCGGTTCAAATTGCTATGGCACTTGTGTCACCTGCCAAATACTTCACTTTGGGTTTTGATACTTCTAGAAATATTTTCAACAATGCAGGTCAATTAGTTTATAAAGATACTTTAGAAAGAATAAGTCCTGCTAATTTAAAAGTTTATGGTAACACAATAAACAATCAATTTGTTTATGGCACTGGTTATCATCTTTACATAGTAGAAAATTTAAGACAGCGTGTTTCTTTGCCTTCACAGAAACTTCAAACTTATCTAAACAAACTACAATCTAGTTTAATTTATAAAGTTGGCGGGTTCACAAGCAAAGACAAATTTAAAATTGCATTAGAAACAGTAACTTCATACAAAACT
>JACCDW010869331.1_pt1 | contig 13983 bp, 3 predicted proteins | sample 7449781 | NCBI WGS metagenome assembly JACCDW01 (sample SAMN15323449, study PRJNA562643) | freshwater metagenome | isolation source: river surface water | place: USA:Blue River Watershed | collected 2017-08-18 | reverse complement strand
TCTTTAGTAAAGATAAATTTTCATTTGCTGTTGATCCTTGTGGAGTTTTCTCTTCATCTTTATAATAACCTTTATTTCCTTGATAATTATCTAAAGATTCAACTAGTTCAACAGAAAATGGATTAACATAATAATTTCCAGATTCATCAAAAGTTCTTCTGGCTAAAATATCAGTTATTTCATTGAATTTATCACTGCTCTTTATTATCTTTATGCTGCCAGAATCAACTCTAAAAATTTCAATGAAATTTTCATCATTAAAATCTGAAAGTGGTTTTTTAATTAAAGATGTGGAAATTTTTAATCTATCTGCACCTGGAGCAGCAAAGTTTGAGAAACCTTGAGCATTATCATTCAATGAAGGATCTTCATTGGAATCTACTATGTCTTCGCTTACTTCAAATCCAATTCTATATGATGGAGTATTAGAATACTGGTCAAGTATTAAAATATCCTCTTCAATATTAACAAAGTATCCTCTTATAAAATAAATTCCAGATGCAATTTTTGCTGCAGATGCTATAGAAGATGATGATCTTCCTTCTATGGATAAAACTCTGGCAAATTCAGAATTTGTAAATATAAATGTATTTCCTACCTCAAAATCTTCTAGAGTAATTAATTCCTCACCGTTTTCAAAAGTATTTCCTGTAAATGAATTAGTATCTAAATTACTGGAAGAATTTAAATATGTGATATAGAGAGTTGTGGTTTCTCTTTCTGACTCTGAACTTGATAGTACCTTTACTACTTTAGCTTTAATTTCGCTATTTTTCCCCTTTATCTGCTTCCCTATTAAATTTTCAAAATAATCTTCTACATTAATGCCATTATAGAAAGTTTCAATTTCTATGCAAGTAAAATTGGGATCGTAAGTAAATCCTCCAGGAACTACTACTCCACCATTTCCAAAAAAACCATTTCCAAAAGTTTCAATTTGATTTTGTAAAATGGATTGTAAAGTAGTTAATTCTCTTGCCTGTACCGTATTGCCTGGTTTAAAAAGTACCTTATAATAATTTTTATCCTGAGAAAAATCGTCAAAGTAAGGACTTTTATTTAAATTTGTACTTTGTGGCATTTTTTAAAACTCTATAATAACTTTAATATCTTCTCGTTGTTGAGATTGTCTTGTTACAGAAACTCTATTATCTATGTAAACAATTTCTCCACTCTTAATATTTATATCTGGATTAGAAAAACCAGAAACAAAATTTTGTCCCAAAAATGTATCTCCAATCTGAGATCCACTGTATGAAGTATCTATGGTATAAGAGTTACCATTTATGGTAATGGAATTTGAATTGAAACTGGTGTTTGAATATGATGATACTGTAGTTATACCAGAAAAACTTGTCAGATATGGATCAAAGGTTTTTTGAATATTTCCAGATGAATATGTATCTAAATAATTTTCTCTAGGTTTAATATATTTAATAATAGAAGAAGAATCTGCCAAAATTGTGCTTACAAGTAATCCTTTAGCCCCAGTGCTTGGCTGCAAAATAACAGAATCTTCTGGCTCTTCGCTAGCATCGCCAGTTAATTTTAGAGCAAATACTCCAGATCCAGTATCACTGTCAAATAGAGTTTCTGATCCATATTGTGTTATTCCCTTTATTATTCCAATTCTGGCAAATTGATTACCTTCTATAAAATCAGGATTTGTAATTGAATTTTCTATTCTACTATAAATTAAAGCTCTAAATGCTCCCAATTCTTTATAGATATCTCTTCCATGACCCCCTGGCGGTGGTATAATTACATTAAATATTGATTTTTCTGCAACTGGTTTAACTAAAGCATCTAGGTTTAGTGTAGCAAATGTATATCCTGATCCGCCATCAGTTACAGTTACTCTATATGGTTTTGCTTCTTCATCAAACTCTACAGTAGCTCTTCCTCCAACTCCATCCCCAATTATTTCAACATCATTGTAAACTGATTGATTTATTGCATATGTTGTAGATTTTTCTATTAATATGACTTCTATTTTTCCATTAACTGAACTATCTCTTATTCTTGATATTTCTGATGTTTGTGATGTTGACCAATTATTGGGAACAGAAATATAATTAGTGGAATCAAATTTTAAAGCTTCTGCTGGAGTTATAGTGTAAAGATATTTCCATATATACCCATCACTTTCTATTTGTGGAGATTCTGATGTATGAGTAGGTTCATTAATTGAAACTATCCCATTTGGATTTTCTGGAGATATTCCATTATACAGGCAAATATACACCCTGTATTCACTATTCATTACATAATATCTACTATCATATAATCTAGTAGAATTAGTTATATTTGTCAGATTATATCTACTATAATCATGACGATACATATCATACTTTACTCCAGAGGACCAAGAGATCTTTGGTATTACTCTAATAACATCAGAAGAAGTTATTTTTTTAACACCAAGAATTGTATCCTTGTAAGAATCCAAATAATAAAAATTATCTATTGGATCTGGTACATTGGTATTCCAATCTGAAAAGTATTCATCATAATTTGGAAGTCCAATAAAAACATAATAATTATTTTGATCTATATCTTCAATAAAATTACTACAATTCACTAATCTCAAATTATCAGTAGTTATTGCTGACATTGTTTTGTTACTATTTTACCTTATTTATTAGATTACTCAACATCTATTTTTCTCCAAATTTTTACTGAAATAGTGCTGATCCCTGCTGGAGAAGATGATGGTACTGAAATTCCTATTAAATTTGATCCAACAGAAAAAACAGTAGATCCTATGGAAGTGTAGAAAGATTCTATATAATCTCCAATTTGTATTCCTGTACCAACAGATGTGTTTATCCCTATAAAATCAGTGGAAACTCCAGAAAATGTTCCATTTTCACTTCCAATAGCAGTAAATATGCCAACTTTAGATTTATTTAATTTTCTTGATTTGGAAACATACTCCCCACCAATAATCAAATCTTGCTTTTGTGGAGTAAAAGTTATTGATCTAAATTGATCTGAATTAAAAGACAATCCTCTTCTATTGTATATTTCAGTTTCTACTTCATCAGAACTTAAAATGTCTGTTACTGTCCTTGCATTTTGGACCTTTGGAGATGAATTATATAAATCTTTTTGTATATCTAACCTATCTCCTTTTTTTACAGACTCTTCTGCATCAGATAAAATTGAGTCACCAGAATATCCTTCATAAAAATAAACTTTGATTGAGCTTCCTCTTGGTGGAGCTTCAGTAAATCTAATTTTAGTTCCTCTTAAAAATACATAGGATTGCTCTGGTATTTGTAAAATATCATTCACAAATACTAATAAATTATATGCCAAATCAATTTCACTTCCTGGAATTTTTTCTAAGCTAATAATATTCACTTGATCATTAATAGTTTCTGTTAATGTAAATGTTTTTCTAGTTCCATTAGCATATTCACTTAAATCATTTAGTTTCCTAAGTTTACCCAAATTCCAGGCAGAAAAGTCATCAAATTTAGTTTCAGTAATCAAAACTTTTAATCTATCTGATTCTACTTGGGACTCATTTCCAACATAAAATTGTGGCGTGAGAATTTCTCCAGTGCTGTATCCATATCCGGGATTTGTAATTTTAAAATTCCTCACAATTCCATCAAAATTAATATCAAATGAGCATAGTGCTCCTATTCCATTAGAAGATCCAATTAATGGAATATTTTCATATGAGTATGGAGGATCAATATAAACTACTGGTTTATTTGTAAGGCTTGGATCATAAGTTCCTTCTGGAACATTCTCTATAATAGAAATGGCACTCACTTTACCGTTTTCTATTATTGCTGTTCCTAATCCAGAAACTCTATTTCCAGAGGAATCCTGAAAATAAACGTAGTAAGTAGACAGACCCACAATGTATCCAGATCCAGAATATCCAATTGATATAGAATCTGTTATTCCGTTTAACCCTGTATTAAAATTTCCTTCTGGTGTAATTGAACTAACATAACCTTCTGCTCTTTCTTGAGGTTGATAATTAATTCCATCAGATAGTCCATATCCTATTATGATTCCACCTCTTGGCAATCCTCTAACATTAACATCATAATCTTTTATGGAACTAATGCCAGATAGATTATCTGGATGTATTGTTCCTCTCCATAAAATATTAGTTGCTCCCCCAGATTCTTCATAATAAAAAGATTCTTCAGATTCTGGGTATTGGAATATGTTATTAATTAAAACTACACCATTGTCGGATTTTATTCCTACAGTACTCAATCCAGACACTTTCAATTCAAATGAAGTAGTTATTCCATTAAATTGTGAAGATATATCATCAAATACTACATTTCCATCATAATTTGATTTTAAGAATATTCTTCCTTGAAAGGAACTATTCTCTTTGGATGTTAATTCAGTTATTTGAAATTCTAAAACTGGATCATTTGTTCCACGTTGAGAAAATTCAACTTTATTCTTATTAGTTACATCAATATAATTAAGAGCAAAACTAAAATTATTTTCAAAATTTTTGATAATAAAGTATACCTTACCAGATTCTAACCCTATGGGGGGAGTTCTAGAAAAGAATATTACCTGTGTACCATCTGTTATTTTACTTGAAAATAGAGTGAATGAACTTGTATCATAATCTATATCATTTATATTAATATTTTCAGTAAGTCCAATACCTTCTAGTGGAGGACTAGAGAAATAAATTTTTCCTTTGTTTATATTATATACTCCACCCATAACACTAGCAGTTGATATTGTTGAAAAATCTTCAAAGGTATCACTTCCTAAAACTTCTAATCCTCTTGTCAACAAAATATCATATCCATATTGATTTTGAGTGTAATTTATTGTAGTGACTCTTACATATTCATTTCCTATTTTTAATATAGTTCCAACCTTAATTCCTTCTATACTATCTACTGTTATTCTTAATGAGTTAGTTGGAAAGGTGGAAGTTATCCCCACAGTAGATTTAACTGCTACTGGAGACTGTATAATATTATCAATACTAATTAAGCATTTAGAATTATTTTTAAAAGTTTCTAAGGAATGAATAGTCCCTATACCAACTTCAGTTATATTTACATAAGAATTTGAAATTGATAGATCTTTTGTAATAGCTAGTCTAAATGTATCTCTACCCATTACTATTGGATATACTATTTCTGGAAGAGTTGTTATTCCAGAAGCACCTGGACTTGCAGGATCTATTGAAATGGGAGATCCCCCATTTAGGGGTAGATATCTTAAGGGTTCTCCAGTTTTAAAGAAGTGATTTTCTACAGTTATAATATCAGTTTCTATATTAACTACTTCACTATCACTGGCATTAAATTTTTTATAAAAAATTGGATATCCTCCATGCTGAAGTGGGAATGATGTTCTTCCAAATAAATTGGGAACATAAACGGAATCTATAACTGCCATTACTTTATTCTGTTAGTGTGTAAATATTTTTCTCAAAGAACTTAATCACATATTCTGCAGACTCGCTTGGTATAAATGATAAGGTATAACTGTTTGATGGTAAATCATATTCTGTTTGGAAATCTAAATCTGCAAAATTTCCAATAATTCCATAGCTAATATTATTCAGATAATTATCTTGATTATAGTGGATTAAATCCAACCCAATAATACTCTTTTCTGTGGATACACCCACAGTTTTTGTTACCTCTATTATATATTTTGATGAAGAGTAGTCCCCAGATATGGTAGATATAGCTACTTGAGAATCTCCAGTATAATTAACTTTAGAGCTGTTTACTCTAATAAAGGTGTCTATGATTTCTTGGGGTGAAGTATTAGATTCTGTTATAAAATTAAAATTTCCAAAAACAGTAACAGCAACTCCAGGAAATCCATTATAAGTTACTATTATATTAGATCCACTAGTAGCAATTCCAACTGTACCCAATCCAATATAATCGTTATCAGTATAAATGTTTTGTTCAATTATACCATTTTGATATAAGAAAGTAGATTCATATGATTTTTCAATTCTGGATTGATTTGATGAGATTCCAACAAAAAATGATCCAGATGAGCACTCAGAAATTGGTAAAGAATAAATTGTTTTTTCTGATGGTGATACTTCTGCTTGGAATGAGGTTGTTATAGCCACATTTCTATTATATCCATAGCTTATAGTAGAAATTCCAACAGTTTCATTTACATCTTCTCTTATTGCTCTGAATAGCAAAGTGTTGAAATTATTATTGGGAACAAAGAAAATATTGATGAGGGTAGCATCCTCAGTATCTACTTCTGCTACAACTTTTCCAATATCATTAACTTCAAAGTATGAATATGAGGTTAAAACAATATCTGGACCATTTCTGGTAACTAAAATCTCAAAGAATAAAGGATAAATAAGTTCTCCCAAGAATGAATTAGAAGATTGTATGAAGAAAATATATTTTGAAACTATATTTCCAGTAAAATTACTATCAATTTGATCAATGGGTATCTGAACAACAGGAGAAATATCTGTATCAAATAGATTTGATATATCATCTACCGACAATACTCTATTTTCTATTGATAAAATATTATCTGATAATATTTTGCTATTAAATGTGACAATATCTGAATATGTTCCAGAATAATCATCCACATTTTCTGTAATTAAATCAAAATCGGATATTGAATTTTTATCAACATATGATTCTAATGTCAGATTAATTATTGATGAGTCAGATGAAGTTATAGAATTTATTCCAGAAGATGACTCAATTATTAGATCACCAAATTTTTTGTATCCTGCTACATGAGAAACGTCAGAAATGATTGAATTCCAATCAGAAAACTGCTTTTTACTTTGTAATGAGTATGAGAAAGATTGATAATAGTTATTGTCTGGAATTTTTTGAGTTATTTCAGATAAAACTCCTTGACTCTTCTTCCACCCTAATTGTCTAGAAATGCTAGAATCTGATTTTAGAGAAATATCATAATTTTGTATTTTTGCAATGTTTGCTTTAGCACCACTCAATTTGCCAACTATTTCGTCATTGACATTCAAAGTTTCTGAATTTTCAGACTTAAGTATATTTGTCAATGTGTTGTTACTGGGATTAGATAAGAGTTTCTCTTGATTAATAAATTCTCCAGGTGTAAATATGTTTTCCTGTAAATTCACTTTAGTCTGTGGGAGATCCTTAGAATTAATCACAAATGAACTATTAAATGATACATCTCCAAATACTGGATCAATTGTATTTACTCTGTATGTTACTGTAGCTGCATCTTCAGAACCATATGCAGGATTCACTGATGTTACTTCAAAATATTCATAATTGTGATCTTTGGAATTAAAACCTGAATCGTTTATAGATTGTATTCCTTCTACAAAGATAGAATCGCCAACACCTATTGGTAGGGGGTTATTAGTACTAAATCCAACAAAAGTATCTGTTACTGGCGTCTTTAAAGTTATTGTAGCAAGTTTATTTGGCAAATCATATTGCAGACCTAATATTTTTATACCATTACTATTTTGAGTAAATATAATCTCATTATCCTCAGTAGACAGACCAGATCCTTGACTAATTATTTCAATATTGAAAATAGACCCATTTTTAACCTCAGCATATGCAGAAAAATCATCAATTATTTTATTTAAAGATCTATTATATAAGTTAACTATTGGTGGGTTTAGATAGTTTCTTCCAGTAAATTCAATGTCTATAGAATTTACTTTATAATTATTATATAAAAATATTGATGAATATCCATAGGAAAATGGTGCTAAGGTGTTGTCAGTTGGAAGTATCAATCTATTGTCTATTACTTTAGACTCCAAAATTCTTCCAATATTATCGCTTACTGGAATTAAATTAGCACCACTTCCAGTTCCAGATATATATCTAATTTTTGGAATTCTTTGGTAATTGGAACCTTTACTTAAAAGATTTACTTTTGAAATTGGTCCGAAAGACTTATTTGATTTTAAAATATTATATTTTAAAATAGATGCAGTAGATGTGTTATATGATGCTCTTTCAGTTTGTGTTGGATAATTTAAAACAAAATTATTTGAAGTAGTTGATGCAATAGATAATGGTAAATTATATAAACTATTATTAACTATAATAGTATTATATCTTTCAACTGAAAGATCTGAAAAAACATTTTTAGTATTAGATTCTATATTATAGTATAATATTTTAGGGGTATTCTCTGAAACATTTAGTTGTAGATAATATGGCTCCTTAATGACTTCTATTCCAGAGTATTGATTTCCAAGATATTCATTTTTATAATCTGGATCAGTATACAATTTAAATTGAGTATTAGATAAAGTTCCTGAAGATAATCCTACAAATTTAATGGTAGAATCTCTGTAAATATCAATTTTCGGGTTATTTGATCCATTTATTAAAAGTTTAGCTGTTGAACTTGAATATGATACAGAATACTCTGTAGTAATTCCAGACAACACATCTAATTTTACAATATCTCCAACCTCTAAATTGTGTTCGCCATTTGTGGAAACTGTAGTTTGATTTGAAAATATATTTGAAGATACTACATCTCTTACAGTTTCAAACTTATGAGTATAAGTAGTGTCTATATTTTGGTCAAATAATAGTATATTATCTTTAGAATTAATTAATTTTTTGTCAGTAGTTAATCCTATAATATCATCATCTAGTTTCACAATATACAAGTTTGCAAATGAATCTAAAGAACCATAATTATAAACTTGAATAGAATTTTGAGAGGGAATATAATTGACTTTATCTCCATTTATAAATTTATTATTTGGTAAAAATATTCCCCCATGAGGAATGAATCTGGAAATACTAGTTCCAGTTCCCAATGGATATATTGTTTTAATGTTGCCAGATCCTGGAGTTGTTCCTATTCCTATTGATACTGATTGATCTGGATTGAAGTAATAGGTTTCATTTTTATTAGGTATATTTTTATCAGTTCTTATCTGAAGAGTAAATTTTCTTGGGAGAGAATCAACCTTTGTGTGTTTTGGGTGAGATCCTGCTGAAATTTCTCTACGAACATTTAACCTATTATTTAATTGATCAATTCCTATTACTGTCATAGTTTCATCTTCTATCTCAATTAAATCTTCTATCTCATAGTTAAAGATAGAAGATTTAATTCTAATCGATGTTGTTAATCCAGTTTCAAAATAAGTTCCAATGGACTCATTTAGTTCAGTGGATACAGTTTCAACATTTATTTTAAAAATTCCCTCTAAATCTGAATAATTTGAATTAGAAATGTTTCTCACTGACACATAACTTTCATCTATTAAATTATGATTAGTTGAAGATATTCCAACTATATTTCCCCCATCTGAATATAGAAAAACGCCATTTATATAATTATCTGTGGAACTTATAGATACTATACTGTTTCCTTGGATTTGAGATACTTCTGCATATGCTCCAGATCCTCCAGTATTCGTATTATCAAAAATAATCTTATCGCCAATTTTATAAAGATTTCCCCCATTAGAAATCTCTACTGAACTTACATGACCAGATGAAGTATTCTTAATAATTATATCTGATTTATATTCTCTTCCATTAAAATCAAAATATTCATAGTAATGATCTTTATTTTCTATTCCACATGGGAAGGTATATTTAATTAAATTTAAAGAATTTAGATCTACATTTTGAGTTATTTTTTTGTCAAAATTATCAGATTCTGGAGTATATTTAAAGGTATTTCCTATAAAATATGGGAATATTGCATTTCTGTTATTATTCAAAGTGCAAAAATATGCATAAACTCCATTTGGAAATTCTGGAGTCACACAATATCTTCCATTATGCTCATCAAGATCCCCTAATCCATTTACATATGAATAATCTTCAATGAATGTATAAGATGATGGTCCCCTTTTGTTAAATAAATAACTGCTTCTTAATCTTTTAAATCCTCCAGATCCATCTATATTTGCATATCCATCTGGACCATATATTGGACACCCATCATAAGCCCATCCAATAATTGGGGAATGGCTGGTGGGATTTTCATTTTCATTTAATCTTGGTATATTAAATAATGAAAAATAATTATTGTTTAAATTGAATAATCCAAAAACATTTCCAATTGATGAATATTTTCTTCCAAGTAAAATGCCATTAGAAATATTTGTTAGTCCAATCTTGGACAATTGATTTAATGTCCAAGATTGTAAATTGGCAGTAAGTTTTAGATTTTTTCCAATAGGAACTATTTTTATTATAGTATTCGAGGAATATCCTACACCAGGATTAATTATAGAGACAGAAACTATTCTCCCTCCAGATATAATGGGTTCTAGTTTTGCGCCATATCCAGATCCCTCCACTACCAATTTGATAGTATTAAAATAATTTTTTCCTCTATTTTTTACTATTACTTTAATAATTTTTCCAGCATTTACTAATGGTTCTAAATTAGCTTCTGATCCAACCAATTCGATTATACTTGGTGGATTTTTATAGTTTAATATATCTTGAGAACCATAGTCAGATTTTGATCTCAGAACATTCACTTCAGTTACTTTACCAGTCACCAAAGCCCTCATGGATGCTGCTACACCAACAGTAGACACTCCCACAGAGGAAAGGACTCCAGAAACCTTTACCCTTATTGGAGAGTATTCGAAGAAGTGAATAGAAGATGCTGTAGATGCACCAAAATTTATTGATGTGGTTGATGTTTTACTTGATTTTAACTTAAACTTATTATCATCAACTTTTTGAATATAATAATAATTTGTAGTTGAAAGTCCACTTAATGGAGATCCTTCATAACTATAAGATATTTCATCATTTTCTACAAATCCATGATTTGCAATCATTATGATATTGTCATAATGATTAACATCGGATTGTTTTGCAAATAGTTTTTTATATTTGAAGTTGTTGTTGAGATCTATTACTTCTACGCTATCTATTACTTTCTTTTTATTTAAGGATGTAAATCTCTGATTTCCTACTCCATATTCTCTTACTTTTAGATAATTATTAGATAGAGCATTTTCTTTAGTGTTAGATATTCTAAATGAAAGACCAACCCCAACATTGATAGCATAGTAAATTTCATTGTTTACTAGGTATCCATCAGATATATCTGTACCAATTCCTATTGGAAGGTAATTGAATGACTGGTAAATAATTGGATCTCCAGTATTCAATCCATGAAGAGTATCAAATATAAAAAGGTCTTCTAGAGTACTGACGTTTCCTCCAACAGACTCAGCACTAAATGATAATTCTCTTTGTTGCAATTTAGTTTTTACTTCAGTCCTAACAGACTCATTGTTACCTCCACCTAAAACAGTGACTACTGGAGTGTCTGCATAGTCAAACCCTGGATCAATGATTGCTATTTCTTCTATTGATCCAGATAATTGTGGAATTAATGTAGTAATAGTGTCAATTCCAGAATTTATTACAAATCTTGGGGGATTTGATAAATCATATCCATTACCAGAATTCAATATGTTAATACTTTCTATTTCCCCATAATAAATTTTGTCATGAGATTTAAAGTTTTGAATCTCAGTTCCATTCACAAGAATTCCTACAGATCCTGGATTTGTTTCATCATAAGTTTGAGGAACTTTTAATTGTTTTGGTATCTTTTTAAAAGTTTTTGATGATCCAAATGTTGATCCATAGATATCACTATCAGTTAAAGATATAGAAGAAATATATCCACTGATATTATTATTAATTCCAGGATTTACTAATTCAGAAAGATTTATGAATGAAGATATGCCAACATTAGATTTAGAATATGCTAATTTTATATTTTGCTCATCAATTTTTTTAATGTATAATAATATTCCTGTTTCTATTCCCACAGTGTTATTAAAGGATCCACTAGTTGTGTAATCTTTAACTATTACTGATTCCCCATCATAAAAATTATGAGCGCCAGAAAGTGTCTCATAATCATTTGAAAAACTATTGCTTATAAAGTCAAATTCTCTATTATATGGATTCAATATAAAATTTGATAGTCCATTTGAAGTTATGTAATTATAATTTTCATCACTATAAGCATTTTGAACATTTGCAGTATAAGTGTTATTGATTTCTTGATAATTTGTAGATGTAGATTTAACTATAAGTCTTCTAGCTAAAGCGGATTTACCAACATAATCTTGAGAAATACCTGAAATATTGATAGAAAACTGTTTGAGGTTTCCTGTTGATACTCCAACTCTAACTGAAGATTTTATAATTTCATTAGAATTATATTGATACAGATCAATAAAATCTCCATTTCTTAAGTTGTGTTCAAATTTTGTCCTCACTATTCCAGTAGTTAAATCTATTCCCTCTACATCATCTGGCAATAGATTTTGCTTTATTGGTCCAGTAAATATTGTTAGGGGGTAGTTATAAATTAAAGATTTTGAAAATGTATTTTTTTCTATATTTCCTAAATTCTCTATTTTAATCAAATCATCATTAATGGCATTTAAAGCATTAGATGAACTAATACCAGATAGTACATTAACTATTCTTAAACTTACTACATTGCTAAGATTGCCATCTTCATAAGAGTAAACAAAATTATCGCCAAAAATTGGTGTTCCTCTTGAAATAGATGTGGTTATTCCGCTACAGTTTAGAAACTGATTTACAGTTCTATCTTGATAGGAAATTGAATTATTGTTTATTTTTAAAATTCCAGATTTTGAAAATCCAACTGTACTGTCAACGCTGATAATAGATGAATTTTCTCCTACAGAATCTATACAAAAAGTTTTAGGAGTATTTGAAAATTTACCAAAAATTGATCCCTTTGGATTTAAATTTTGAGAATATCCTGAAAAAATACTAATTCTGTAAAAAGGCTTTCCATTTATATAAACTTTATCTACATCATAGATTGCTCCATTGGCAGGAAGAACATTTCCAGAAGGCGTTTGATCCTGATATAAAGTTTGCCCCTTAATTTTTTCTGGATCTCCACTGACTAATTCACATAACAAAGATTCCACTACCATCCATTTATCATCTGATGTGGTGAAGCAGAAATCTTTGGGTTTAATTATCTTTACTTCTTCATTATAAAGTATTTTAAAGAGTATTTTATATGCTTCATCGGTTCCTTTTGATTTATAAAAATCTCTAATTCTTCCAATAAAGTTAGTTGGATTAATATTTGGATGAAAATCTACTGATTCAAATCCAGGAGAATACTGTATTTTTATTTTTTTGAAAAATTCTCTTAAGAAAACATTACTAAGATTTGAAACTACAGAATTTGCACTATGGTCATCTGCTTGACTAGATGAAAAAACTAAGGAGCTTGCATCATCAATACCTTCTACTTTATCAATCCCACTAAAACCTCTTATACATCCAGTAAAAGTATTTGTAGTTATACCAGTGTAAGTAATAATTTCGTTGTCAATTTTTAATAGTCCATATTCATCTGGCCAACCTTTGGTTGATTCTACTTGAATTTGGTCGTCAAAAATGTTAATATTTTCTAGTAAAGTAGTACTTTCAGTCAAATTGTCTAGATTAAAAGCTGAAAAATTCTTATATTCGATTAAATTTTCAGCTAGATCTGCAGGACCTCCTTGAAATTCTTGAGAAACGTAATATTGTCTTAAAAATTCAGTAAAATTTTGGTTTTTATCTAAAATAAAATCTGGAATTTGATTTTCCAGAATGTCAACTACTTTAACTTTAGTGGAATCTTTATTCATTTTATACTCTTATTTTTTCTTCTGAGAAATAACTTGGTTCTGCAATAAATCTACTACCCGAGATGTTCTCTCCTGATGTAATTAGGTCTTTCACCATAGAAATTTGACTTCTTCCAATGTCCAAACTCAAATATATTGATTTTTTTGCAATAATATCATTGGAATAAGGAGTTGTTTCTATCTCAATAATGTTGTTTGGAATTACTGTAGAAGATACATTTATATTATCTATATTAATTACTCCAGTGATATAATTAACTTCTCCTATATTTTTTGATTTAGTAATTACATTATTATTTTCATCT
>JACCDW010687819.1_pt1 | contig 13983 bp, 7 predicted proteins | sample 7449781 | NCBI WGS metagenome assembly JACCDW01 (sample SAMN15323449, study PRJNA562643) | freshwater metagenome | isolation source: river surface water | place: USA:Blue River Watershed | collected 2017-08-18 | reverse complement strand
TCGTTTTGCAGGGGCAGGGGCCAACAATCCGTTTCCTGTCTTTGCACAATTAGTCGATAAACAAGGCAAAACCCTTTTCACTGAAGGCGAGTTGGCCAATGCACTCAAGAAAACAATTGACCAAGTCAAGCCTTTATTTGTCGACCTCATTGCGGCTGGTTTTCTGAGTGCTGATCCGGTGCAAAAGAAGTTGTTGGTCACGCCCAAACTGTTGGCTTATGCTGCGGCCACACAAGGCAGCGGAGACTACGACAACCTATTAGTGGTTTCCGATCTTCGAAAAGTACAAACAACAGCCTATGCCAGCATCTCGTTAGACAAACAAGAGCTCATTTTCAGGGAGGTAGAGCAGATTACGCTTTCTGAAGCCCAGCAGGTGCGCATTTTTCCAGATACGAGTGTCGTATATATGTATCAAAACAGAGACATCGGTTTTTCAGGTTGGCTCAAGGCCGGCAAATGCGAAATCCAAACCAACTTCTCTAAGTTCGATTACGAACAGTTTTTGGTCAATTTACTCACTACCGAAAACACTGCTTTTCGTGTCAGACCGCTCAAAAAAGAAGACGGACAAGAATCTATCCTGCTACTCAGTGAACTCAAGGGCTTGCGCGGCACACTTCGCATAGATGATCCGGACAACAAAGCGGGAAGAGCAACTGGCAATACTCATTTTCCGGTCCTCAGTACCGTTGCACCGGGCAAGATTTTTTACAACGACCCCTCCATTCTAAAAGGCGCCTATGATTCAACAAGGTTTTACTACGAGCTAGCCATCTTTGAGCTCGACAGCTTAGATAATTTCGCGGAAGCTGCTTTTCGACTCGATGGACAATTAGTATCATCTGGTATCTTCCCCAAAATGCAAGTTCCTGTGCGCATTATGAACGATTACTCGCTGGGCTTCATCACCACTGCGCCAAGTGAAGGTTATCCTTTTTATGAAACGAGTTCGCGTTACAAAAACCAAATTTATTTGTCGCACAATGGCTTGCAAGGTGCGGGGACCATTCAGTTTTTGCACACCACAGCCATTTCTAAGAAACTCACCTTTTTGCCAGATTCTACCATCGGTTTAGTTGCTTTTTCAGGCCCCGAGCAAAAGACGGGAGTGCGCTATCCTCTGGCAAAGTCAGAAAAAGCTTACATGAGTTTTGAGCCGCGACAAGAAAGGCTAAAGATTGCCAGCTATGGCAACGACCCCTTGCTCATTTTTACGGAGGAAGTACAGGTAGACGGACAACTTTTGCTCGATAAAAAAGGCATGACTGGTAAGGGTACATTGTTCTACAAAGATGCCCAACTTGCCGCCAAAGATTTTGAATTCACAGATGTAGACATCCGCTCGCAAAATGCTTCTTTTGCCCTGCGCAACCGCTTCTCGAGTTATGGAGAAAATCCGTTGGCCATTCAGTCCGATGAAATGAAAGCCCACATCAGTTTTTCTACCCGTATCGGTGAATTCTCATCCAATGGCACCAAGCGCATTATGTTTCCTGCCAACGAATACTTTTGTCAGATGGATAAATTTACTTGGTTCATAGATGGCGAGTCACTAGACTTCAAGAAAAACAAGGGTGGTGAAACCACATTTGAAAGTGGGGCAGACCTCGCCCGCAACAATTTCTATTCTACCAATAGCAAACAAGATTCACTGCAATTCAAGTCACTTAGCGCCAAATACGACCTTAAAACACAACTGATTCTCTGCGATGCCGTCGAGTACATCCAAGTTGGCGATGCGCGCATCTTTCCAGATTCTTCTCGTGTGCGCATCCGCAAGGCCGCAGCTATGGATACGCTTAAAAATGCAAAAGTCTTGGCTAATTACATCACGAAGTTTCATCAATTTGAACAAGCAACACTCCATATAGCAGGGCGCTTGGCTTATGATGGAAATGGCATTTATCCGTATTACGACCGCGACAGCAGCAAAAGCCTTATCGGAATTAAATCTTTGAGTTATGTACAAACCAAAACGGTAGCTAAAGGCGAGATTCCGGAGTCGGCTCAATTTCAGCTCAGTCCGGAGTTTGCTTATTTTGGAAAAGTTCAAATTGAGGCCAATCATCCGGGCTTGCTGCTCGAAGGTTCGACAAAGCTTTCTCATCCTTGCCAATACGATAAATCCTGGATGAGTTTCAAAGACACCATTTTAGCCAAACAAATTCAGATTCCTATCCCCGAAAAACCAACAGATGCTAAAGGCAATAGCTTGGCACTTGGTTTTGTTTGGCGCGCCACCGAACGTGCAGATAGCTTGCGTATTTATCCTGCTTTCTTGTCGCAGCAAATTGGCGTGGCAGACCCAGGGTTGTTCCGCGTATCGGGTTACCTCCAATACGATCAGCAAACCAAACAATTTGAAGTCGGTAGTAAAGCGCGCTTGGAACGCACAGACTCACTGAGCAATTTGTTGGTGCTGGCTGTGGAAAGTTGTAGCTTGTCTGGCTATGGCCACATCGATTTAGGCATCGCAACAGGAGAGGTAGATATCGATTTGTATGGAAAGATCAGCTATGATTCCGAAAAAAGAAAAACCCGCATTGCAGCCAATGCAAAAATCACGATGCCGCTAGACAACGCAGTCTGGGCAGAAATGGCCAATCAATTTAAGGCTGCAGAAACGGCGCCCGAATGGAATATCAAAAAACCAATTGATGCTTTGCTAAATAGCCTTACGGCTTGGTCTAACCCAAAAGATGCCCAAGAAGTATTCAAAGATTTTGACGAAGAAAAATTGAAGAAAATGCCTAATACGCTTGAACAAAGCCTGATCTTAAGCGGAATCGTTCTCGAGAATTTTGGGAGCAATAAGCCGAGTGCAAACAAACAAGCAAAAGGCCTGATGAGCGAAGCACAAAGCGTTGGTCTTATTTCAATCAACGGCACAGCAATTGTGCAGCCCGTTACACTCACGCAAGCTTATGTGCAAAGTTTTGGCGACGACGCTAATACAGCCTTTTATTGGTCCTTAGAAGCCTTTGATGGCACGAGCTATATTTTGGGTTATTCGCAGGAGAAAAAGGACGGATTACTGAGCGTGTATTCAACTAATGCCAAGCTTTTAGCAGCAATTGACAGCATCAAACCCGACAAAAGAAAGACCCGAAATTTCAATTACGAGAGCACTCAAGAACAGGAAGCATCAAAAATTTTAGCTAAATTGAGGGCTTATTTGTTAAATAAATAAAATTAATGACGCTCTTATTTGTTTTATTCACCGCTTATTTGCTCGGTAGTATTCCAACCGCTGTGTGGGTGGGCCGCTATTTTAAAGGTATAGACATCCGCGAACACGGCAGTAAAAACGCAGGTGCAACCAACACCTTTCGCATCTTAGGGAAGCGCTATGGTTGGTTGGTATTGCTCATCGATGTGATCAAAGGCACCACCGCTGCTTGCTTGCCCTATTTTTTGGCCCAAACTGCTTTTAGTGGTTACAAGGATGAGTTTTTGATCTTGCAATTAGTGGGAGGTTTTAGCGCGGTTGTGGGGCATGTATTTCCCATCTTTGCGCAATTTCGAGGCGGAAAGGGCGTGGCTACTTCACTCGGGATTGTCATTGGCATCAATCCGCCAGCAGCAGCTGTTTGCTTGTCCTTGTTTTTGGTGGTTTTCCTTACCACGCGTTATGTTTCGCTCGGGGCCATTATTTCTGCACTCTGCTTTCCTTTAGTTTCCTATTTTTTCATCCACAACGACACCCGCATCATGATCATCTTCACGATCGTACTCGGGACACTCGTCATTTGGGCACACCGTCAGAATATTGAGCGCTTGCTCAAGGGCACCGAAAACCGCATGAACCTTTTTGCCAAAAAATCGTAAGCCTATAGGTTATTCTACTTATAGTGCGCACAAAAAGGCTCATTTATTTCGTTTTCACTGTTTTGTTATTGGGGCAAAACCACAGCGCTTTTGCCCAAAGTCAGAGCAGTCTGGAGAGACGCGCTGCACAAGCCTTCGAGCAACAAAATTATGCCTCAGCCCTCGTAGACTACCGCCAATTACTGGCCAAAGACCAACAAAACCCAAACTTCAATTACCATTATGGCGTTTGCTTGTTTGAAGTCGAGAACCACTTTGAAGCCGCAAAATACTTCGATGTAGCCCTAGGCCTTAAGCAAATTCCTGACCCCTTACTGTATTACTACCGTGCACAAATCTTTCAAGAGCAATATTTCTTTGCACAAGCGATCAAAGCCTACGAAAACTATCAACAGCTCAGTCAGCAATCCAAAGCACCACGAGATGTCAGTCGTCAAATTGCCGAGTGCCAGCGTGGTTTAAAAGAAGTATCGGCTTTCATCAGGCTACCGCTGCTCGCTTTGCAAACCACGAAGAGTCCTAAATTTTATACGGCGTTTCCTTTTACTGCCGACGACTACACCTTCTATGAGGCGCCAGAAGTACACAGCAAGAACAATGCGAAGCACGGACATGTACCTGTTTATGCCTACAAGCGTGGCATGAAATACAGAATTTTAGCCTCGTATGGTCCGAAAGGCACCCAACTAGATTTATATCTCCAAAAGAAAGATGCCAACAATAACTGGGATAGCCCCCAGCTCATCGGCGGAGGTGTCAATGACCCTATCGGCAACGAGACTTATGGTTTTTATGATGCTGCCTCCCAAACACTCTATTTCAGTTCTACAGCTCAAAGCATCGGTGCACACGACTTATTCAAGGCCTCTTTTGACCTCGCAACAAATACAGCAACGGCAATTGAAAAAATGCCTTATCCTTATGCGAGCCCTAGCGACGACCTCTTTTACGTCTGCGATGCTGCCCAAAATCAGGCTTACTTTGCGACGTCTAGACAAGGTGTTGTAGGGCAGTACGAAATCTATACTTTGCAACTCGACGCGCCAGTTCGTCCCAACTTTGTTTTTGCGGGCCTATTTTCGAATGAACTTCAACCTGAGTCTAAATCGCTGAGCCTTCAATTTACAGACCTGCTCACCAGTGAAGTCTACGGACCTTTTGTTTCAGATGCAGCGGGAGCATATCAAGTAGCGCTGCCTCAGAAAGGTGAATTCTTACTCGAAATACAAGTAGACGGCGCCTCAAAAGTGTATCAAACGCGTTTCAGCATACCCATTTTAAAGCCAAATACCATTTTGCAACAACAAGTGCTGTATTTCAGCGACGAACTGGGCAAAGAACAATGGCAAGTCCGCAACCAACTCCTCGACCAAGATCCTGCCACACAAATAGCAGGACTTTCCAAACTCCAAATGAATGTCGCCAAAGGGCAACTCTTGCAAGCCAAGACGTCAGGGCTGGAGGGCAACAAGCCACTACAAGCATCTTTGGCAACAACTTGGGGTTTTGCTGCCCAAGATACCGCAGCATTTATCACTCAGATGATAGACACTTTGTTGGCCGCAGAGGTGAGCCTTGAAAATCAAGTGCGCCTTATGGAGCTTTTGCGCCAAGATTTTGAACAACAACTCAATAGCAGAGAACAGCTCCTCGCCAAGTTGGGTCAGTCCATTACTCAGCCTAGTTCTGCCACCGAACGCGAAGAACTGCTGCAAGAATTAGCCGTTGTAGAAAATGAATTGGCATTTAATCAACGCTGGATCCAAATCAATCAGGCCGCCAATATTCCAGATTTAGTGCTGCTCGATACCCTGCGCGCCATGAACGAACGCCATCAGGCCCTACTGCTCACCAATGATTCTCTCACCTTATTAGCTGGCTGGACCCAACAGCAAGCTACCCTTCAACAATATTTGGAAATTGCCGCTTTCGACGGCGCTAGCGCGCTAGAAGCCGCTGCACTCGAACAGCAACGCGGCTTGCAAAAACTTATACAAGAAGAAGCCGCCATCAAAGCACAGCAGCAGCAAGTCGCGCAGCAAATCAAGCAACTGCAAACCGCCTTGCCGCTCCAATCCAAAAAAGAACAAGCTCAAACGCAATTGCAAATCGCTGCACGCGAGCGCGAAAGCAAGGAGTTAGCAGCTACTGCCGTTCAATTGCGCTCAGAACGAGAAGCCGCTGCCGCCGAACTTCAAGTTTTCGACCAAGCCTCACGCAAAGCATCGTATCTCAAAGCGGCCGAAAACCAAAGCCTTCCAAAAATCAATCTCCAAAGCTCCTACGACGAATTATTGGCACAATATGCCCAACAACAAGACCTTTCACAAAACCTCAAGTCTCAACTTGCCTCCACCAATTCAGTTTCATCAGAAAATGGGAACATTGTTACCACCACACCTGAAAATGGGAACGTTTCTGCCACCTCTCCGGAACTCATACAAGAAAAGATTTCAAGATTTGAACAAGAACTATTGGCAATTTCGATGATCAATAGCGAAGAACTGCCAATAACACTCCCAAAGATTCAACGACTGGGGCTTTCTAATGAGGCGCTTGATCGTTTGGAGCAGCAGTTGGCCCTTCCTGTTTCAGAAGCTACTGAGCCAGTAGCTGAGGTGGAGGCTTATGTAAATTATGTGGAACAGCGTCGGGTTTTTGAGCAAACGAAAAATGAGTTGGTGCGCAATCAGCAGGAGCTTAGAGAAATGGAAGAAAATTTCAGACCTGAAGATAAGGAACAGCTTGCGGCATTGATATTGGCTCAGGTGCAATTACAAGAACGTCTGAACGCACAACAGCAGGCTTTGGTGGCCTTGCCGAATCAGGCGGTATACGAGGCGCTCTTGCAGCAAAATTATAGGCCTCAGGTGAGTGCGCAGGTTGAGTGGACGCAAGGAGTGCGTTCTGCTGTGGTAGCGGGAAGTGTTTTTGCGGTTCAAGATAGGCAGGCTCAAACGCAGGCCACACCGCTGCCGGTTGGTTTGCCCTGTCCACAAGGTTTGGTATTTAGGGTTCAGGTAGGTGCATTCAGAAAACCGGTTCCGGCTGAGCGATTTCGGGAATTTACACCCGTTGATGGCCAGGTTTTGGCCAATGGACTCACGGTGTATATGGCCGGCTATTTTAGCACATCTGCCGAGGCACTAAAACAACAGAAATTGATCCGCACGTTGGGTTATCCTGATGCGTTTGTGGTGGCTTATCAAAATTGCAGCCGCTTGAGTTTGGCGCAAGGTAGAGCGTTAGAATCGACAACAACTTTGGCCCAAACTGAAAATATTGCAAACAGTTCTGTTTTCGCTGGGCCCGGACAAGGTTTGTATTATACTGTTCAGGTCGGAGTTTACAACAGGCCTTTGACCTCTGAGGCGCAAATTGGCCTCAGCGAACTCATCGAGGCCAAAACAGCTAAAGGCCAATACAGATATGCGAGTGGTAAGTTTGGGAATTTAAAAGATGCGAAGACCAGACAGCAATTAGCCGTTGCAAAAGGCATTACAGACGCTTTTATTGTAGCTTACTACCAAGGCAAACGCATCGATTTAGCACAAGCTAAGTTATTGGCGCAATCAGGTATTGCCTTTGAGCAAAACTTTGAGCAAATTCAGGTGCCTGCGTTATCTGCTGCATTACAGCAAAAAGTGTTGGCCCTTGAGCTACCGCAAACGCAGCCACTCAAAGTGCCAGATCCGGTGCTTCGCTATGAAGCCAAATGTACAGCTTGCCAAGCGGAGCTCAGTAGATACAATAGAGTAGGGGTTTTTATTTATGATCCCGAAAAAGAAATCATCATGTCAGCGCTGCAAAAAGCGTCTGAATGGGATGTAGTGCAGCTGATGTACATGAAGGAATTGCGCAAGAAAACACCTACTTTAAAAGGGGAGACACAAACACTTGAATTGGATCTCGATGGCCTTGATGGCGCCTTTATGGATTGGTTGCTGCGCCAAGCGAACAGTTACGAGCTGAGCAAAGATCAGCAAGGCAAGCTGCAGCTCAGGTTTGTGCTGCCGTCAGCAGACTAATTGCTGAATAATTGACTAAAGATGAGGTCAATGGTTTGGGTGCGCGCATTGGGTAAGGGCCCTAGCGCATCGAGGTAAAGCACTTTGAGTTGTGGATCGAGCAAGATATAAGCAGGTGAGCTTTTCCAGCCTAATTGTTGCCACAAAGTTGCTGTTTTGGGTAGCGCTATGCGCTGCCACTTGGCGCCTTCAAAGGCTTTGTTATCGGCGTTGGTCCAAACGGCATCTTGTTGCACAAAAGTGATGATTTGCACCTTGTCCTTGTAGCGCTCAGCCAAACGTTTGAGGGCGGCCATTTCGGCGATGCATTTTTGATTGCCGGGAATATAATGATGTAAATAAAGGTATTGATTGGGTTCTAAGCGCAGGCCAAGTTGCTTTTCGACATAACTTCTGTTCCAGGTCTGGCCATTAGCCAATTTGCTTTTCTCTAGCCAAAAATAAGCTGCTGCATCGCGTAGCCCTTTTTGTTGCCCAACTTTGGACAAATTCATCAAAAGTTCCAACGCCAGTTCTTTGGGGATGCGATTGGTTTGTTCGCCTTCAATGATCATCTCCAATGCAACAAACTCTGCCCAAGCAACATTGTGGATGTATGGATCTTGTTGCAAGGCTTTGATCAAGCCGTCTAGGCTATTGGCTTGAATAGAGATGTCAATGGCATTGCGCACTTTGAGGTCGACTTGCGAGTCGTAGTTTTCATAAAAAAGCTGCGCGTACTCGATCAGTTTGGGTTGGGTGTAGTCTACACTATCGGTTTGTAGGTAAAAGTTGTATTTGTCGTCTTTGGATGGGCCGCCAATAACAGAAAAGTTATCAATGGTGAGGCCAACGCTGTATTTGATGTAATCTCTCAAAAAGGTGTTGCTTTCTTCGCCGTATACCATTGCGGTCTCTGCCTTGAAGGCGAGCACTTTCAAAATGAATTCATTGCTACGGATATCCTTGAGTTGATAGATATCGGCAATGTAGTTGTCCATCCAGGCTTCAAATCCTAAAATACGGTAATTGATGTCGTTGGAGTCGAGTTGGTAAAAAAGCAATTCAACATCTTGTTGGTCTTGGTTGTAAAAGGTTTGTTGCTCTACTTCAGGCAATTCGATGAGGTAACGCCCCTTAGGTTGGGTGTAGAAAAGCGCACATTTATTGCTGCTGCAAATTTGTAAAGTAGTGATGGTTTGGAGGTCGAGCTGCGCATTGAAAATACCCATGGAGTCGGGGCTAACGCGCTGTAGCCAATTTTTTTGTTGGCTAAGGTGATTGTCGATTTGATAAATATCGAGCGTGGCTTCATTCCAAAAGGAAAGGCCGCGGAGTTGTACTTGGGCCTCCAAAGAGGAGTACAAAACGAGCAGGCTAATGAAAAATAAGTGCTTCACGTGCATCAAACGAGCAGTTCGTGATTGGTTACGAAAGGAGTGATGTCTGCGCCGTTTTGATACATTTCTCGGATGATACTCGAGTTGAGTGCACTGTGGGCTTGTGCGGTCAGGAAAAAGACGGTGTCTATGCCCGAGATGGCGTGGTTCATGTGGCCGATGCTGCGCTCGTATTCAAAATCTTTGGCGTCGCGCAAGCCGCGCACAATATGTGTCGCTGCGATATCCTTGCAATACTCTACCGTAAGCTTTTGAAAAGACGCCACGCGTACCTTAGGCTGATCGAGAAATAGCGATTGGATATGCGCAATTTTTTTGTCTGTGCTAAAAAGGCCTTGCTTTTTGGAGTTGATGCCCACGCCAATGACCACTTCGTCAAACAAACTGAGTGCCTGATGCACTATGGCTTCATGGCCTTTGGTAAAAGGGTCAAAACTTCCGGGGAAAAGACAGCGTTTCATGTTGTGTGCTTGAAAAAACTAAAATACACATTTCCAAAATTGCGGCAAGCATCGAATTGTGCTACGGCAGAAAAATCGTGTTGTTTGCCGTGTTCGATGATGACCAAACCGTCTGGAGTGAGGAGTTGCTTTTCAAAAATGGTTTGAATGAGCTCCTCATGAAAGCCAAGGTGGTAAGGCGGATCCGCAAAAATGAGGTCGTACTGTATGTTTTTGGCGTTGCGGCAATAAATTACGCAATCGGATTTATACACTTGCATTTTTTCGGCAATTTGCAGTTGCTGTACGTTTTGTTTGAGGTATTGAACACAGCGCGGATGGCTATCTATCGCTAAAAGATGTGCGGCCCCTCTACTGACAAATTCAAATGAAATGTTGCCTGTTCCGGCGCATAAGTCGAGTACCCTGAGTTCATCGAGGTCTACCGAGTTTTCTAACATATTGAAAAGCCCTTCTTTGGCGTAGTCGGTGGTGGGTCTAGAAGGAAAGCCCGGCGGTGTGGCAAAACGCTTGCCTTTTAATGATCCTCGGATGATGCGCACAAAATTTGGTTTTGGTAGGTTGGGGTATCGTAAAAAGTACAATTGTAGTGCTCAAAATCTTTGAATTGACTGATGAGCGCAGCAAAAGCAGGGTAGTCAAAACGCTCGCTAGCGTCGTAGAGGTCTAGAGCTAGGTGCAGGGGCAACTGCAATTTTTGTTGATGTGCCAGTAAGAAATAAAGGATATCAGCAATTTGTTGGTATTCGTTGGCCGTGCAGCACAAAAGTTTGCTGTCTTTGAAGGCAATCAGTACAAAATGTGTGGCTTCTATTAGGAGTACAACTTTGTCTCTCGGATGCTGCGCACTCAGTTGTGTGAGTTGTAGCGCTACACTGTGCTGTACTTGTGGTGTGTGCAAATCGTATTTGGCGTAGTCATAGAGCCAAACCGGGATGCTGTAGATCAGAACGAGATCGAGTGCAGCCAGCACTTGATGTGTGAGGTGTTGGTTTGCAGGAAGTTCTCCTTGATTGAGTTGGTAATAGGCCTCCAATTGATTGGGGTCAAAAAGCGCTCTCGGAAACAATGTATAATTTGGACAGAACCATAAAATGCGCTGCAGGGTGTGGCTTTCAAGTGCTTTTTTGATTGGGCCAGACATGCGCTCCCTGGCAAAAGGTTTGTCGGTTTCGAGTGGGAGGGTTTGCGCCACCACTTGATCTTGTGCGTGCTCGAGCAGCAAGAGCGTAGAATCTGTATAGTGAAGTACCAAACGCGACATGGCTTGTTTATAAGTCTTTGGGCTTAGCGCCTTAGTACAAAGCTACAATATTTAATTTTGTTAATGCGCAGAACGCTCAAATCATGAACCAAGCCCTCACTTTTACTTCAGATCAAGAACAAGCGCTCGCGCAATTTTTGGAATTTATTCGTGCGCGCGAAACACGCAAGTTGTGGGTACTTACAGGCTATGCGGGTACGGGAAAGTCTACGCTCATTGCACACCTCGTGCAGCAAATGCGCGCCGAAAACCTGCCATTTAAACTGCTTGCCCCAACGGGTAGGGCAGCCAAGGTACTGTCCAACTATGCGGGTTTCCCGGCGAGTACCATTCACCGTCACATTTATTTTTCGGGCGGAGAACTCAGTACGCAAGGGCTTTCTCTAGCTAAAAACCTGCATAAAAACACCTTGTTTTTTGTCGATGAAGCCTCTATGCTTGCGGCTTCATCTGCCTATGAAGCCAATAACGTGCTCGAAGACTTGCTCAATTACGTCTACAACGGCGAAAATTGCCACCTGATTTTCATCGGAGACCCAGGCCAGTTGCCACCAGTGGGTCAGGAGCAGAGTTTGGCGCTCGAGCCTGAACTTTTGGCCACAGCCTTTCCGACACTGTACATCTGGCACAGTCACCTCACTCAAGTGGTGCGCGTCCATGAGAGCTCAAGTATTCTCACAGCTGCCACTTACCTGCGTCAAAAACAAGAATTTGAACTCCCCTTATTTCCCAAACTGAGTCAGTTTACAGATGCGAGCGTTCAACAAATCAATGGGGCTGACTTCCAAGAAAGCCTAGAGAGTTCTATGGCACAAGTGGGTACAGACGAAACCATTCTTCTGACACTGGCCAATAAACGCGCCAATCAATGGAATCTAGAAATCCGCAATCGCTTGTTTTACCGAGAAGAAGTATTGGAAAAGGGCGACCTACTGATGGTGGTCAAGAACAATTACTTTTGGCTAGACCCGAGTTCAAAGATGGGTTTTATTGCCAACGGTGAGCTGGCACGCGTAGACCGCGTCAGAAAACTAGAAGCGTACTACGGTTTTGAATTTGCACAGCTAGACCTCAGTTTTGTAGATTACCCCGATCAGGGGCCAATTACCTGTATTGTGCATATCCAAAGTTTGTCTGACGAGGGGCCAAGCCTGAGTCGGGATGTCTTGCGCAAATTATTTTATGCCATTGAAGCCGAACACAGCGATATCAAAAACAAACAAAAACGCTACCGCGAGGTACTCAAAAATCCGTATTTCAATGCGCTACAAATTAAATATGCCCATGCCGTTACAGTGCATAAAGCACAGGGTGGTCAATGGGCGCATGTCTATGTAGATTACGGCTATTTACCTGAAGAACGTAAAAATGCGGCTTATTTGCGCTGGCTCTATACCGCCATTACACGGGCGAGTGAAAAACTCTTTTTACTAAACTTCCCGCCTGACTTTTTTGCAATCAACGCGCCCAAATAGTGAGGGCTTTTTCTTGGGCTGCAATGGTATCGGTGGCCGCCACAACCGTATGGCTTACATAAAAATGACGGTCAACCTCAGGAATAAAACGCTCCAGCAATTGGCCATTTCGGTCCACGAGTAAAGTCTTGTTTTGGTTTTCGTGAAAAGCCAACCAGTTGTCTAGGCTTGGCAAAGCGCGCAAACCATTGACACCAATGATGAGGTCTCCGATGGCCAAACCGCCAGTATCTGCTGGGGAACCCGGGTAAATACTCAAGATTTGCCATTCTTTGCCCACCAAACTGACTTTCATGCCAAAGCGCGCTTCGGCATAGCTCTTACTTGGGGTCTGTTGGAGTTCGAGCCCAAAGAAGTCTAATGCTTCTTGTAACAATGCTTCGTAGGCGGAAGTGCCACAAACGTAATCCTTGAAGAAATCGGCAAAAGACTCGCCAGAAAGGTTTTCTAGGGTCGTTTGGTAGTCTTGTAAGGTATAGCCGTTATTGCTCGCGCTAAAGTTATAATAAAGGTTTTTGATGACCTGCTCGATGCCTATTTTGTGGTTGGTCGCTTTGCGCAAACGGTAATCGGCATAAAAAGCAAGAAGGCAACCTTCAGTATAGATAGATACCTTTCTGCCTGGTGCGCCAGGAACATAGCCATCTAGCCAGGTGTCAAAAGAAGCAGCAGCGACACTCATGGAGAAACGCCCTGGGTTGTCGAGGTGTTTTTGGACTTGCTTGCTGAGTTCTTTGAGGTATTGTGCAAGACTGAAAACCCCACTTTTGAGCAAGTAGAGGTCGCCCATGTAGGTAGTAACTCCTTCGTAGATGAAGCCTGTGAGCGCATAGTTTTCGCTCTTGAAATTGTAGGGTTGCATTTCGGCTGGCCTCAGCGCTTTGATATTCCAGGCGTGGTAGAGTTCATGCGAACAAACGCCGAGTAATTCCGTATAAAGGCTGCCGAAAATGTCGCAAGAAGGGCCGAGTGCAATGACGGTAGAGTCTAGGTGCTCTACGCCATGATACGCTGCGTAAGGCAAAGACTGGATCAGAAAAGTGTATTCCGCACTCGGAAACTCGCCAAAATCTTGGATCTGACGCTCCGTAAACCGCGAGAAGTCATGGAGTACACGCTCCCAAGGAATCATTTGCTGTTGATTGAAGCAAATATGAAAGGTGTAGCCACCGGCCTCATAACTGCGTCTATCGATTGCAGCGCTGCACATCAAAGGGCTGTCTGCCAAACCGTCAAAGTTGGCTATTTCAACGGTTTGGTTTTCGTCAAAATGCAAGGCAGAAGCAATTTGCCACTGCGCAGGTAGGTGTAACTGCACTTGATACGGCTGCTCGGTGTTTTGGGCGTCGTAAAAAAAGCAATTGACAGGATTGATGTAGAGCTGTTTGGGGTCTAGAAAAGTAGAGCCCGCATTGAGCTCGGCTGCATAATAATTGTAGGTAATGGTGATATGCGTTTGGCCCAGCGTTGCAATTTGCCAGGTGTCTTTGGCTGTTTTTTCAAAGGCCAAAGCTTGTTTGTCTGCACCAAAAGCTTTGAAGCCCT
>JACCDW010121304.1_pt1 | contig 13987 bp, 12 predicted proteins | sample 7449781 | NCBI WGS metagenome assembly JACCDW01 (sample SAMN15323449, study PRJNA562643) | freshwater metagenome | isolation source: river surface water | place: USA:Blue River Watershed | collected 2017-08-18 | reverse complement strand
GATGGAAAGGTAACTATGCAAGAGAAAATTCTCGCAGCATTGTCAAGCTATGGTCGCCACTTTTTGGGTGCAACTATCGCTCTTTACATGACTGGAAATACTGACCCAGGAGACCTAGTTAAGGGCGGACTCGCAGCAGTTCTACCCGTTATCCTAAAGGCTCTTAATACAAATGAGCCATCTTTCGGCTTCACAAAGAAGTAAAAACTAAAATCAATTAGGACGGCTCCTATGCTAAAATGGGCATAGGAGTTTTCCTATTTAGGAGATTTAGCAAATGGCAGGACAAAAAAACTGGGAAATAGACCAGAACACAACCTTTACATTCACACTTGAATATAAGGATGAAAATGGCGACCCTATTGATCTTACAGATTGTTCAGCAAAGCTTCAAGTCCGTGATACAAAAGGCGGAAGCAAGTTAGCTTTTTCATTAACATCACCAGCAGGTGGAATCATTATAGATGAGCCAAATGGTAAGATGACTATTAAGATGACTCCAACTCAAACAAATAAGTTGTTCTATCCAAAGTCTTCATATGACCTTATGCTTACCGATAGCAATTTAAATAAGACAAAACTAATTGAGGGTTTTATAACCCTAAATAGATCGGTGACAATCTAATGCCAATAACTAATAACCCAGTACCAAATATAGTAGTAACAGAAGAAGTAAAGAAAATTGTAATCTCTTCTACTGGAGTTCAGGGTCCTCGTGGTAAAACAATTCTTAACGGAAATGGAGAGCCAGCGAATAACCTAGGGTTTGAGGGAGATTTTTATTACGATAAGAATACAACCAGATTTTATGGACCAAAGCCAAACGACGCATCTTGGGATGGAGCCTCAAGTTACTTACTTAGCACAAATACCCTGACATTCCCGTGGGAGATGGCTCAGGTAACTGGCCCAATCGACGGAATATACTCAGTAGAAATAACTCATAACATGGGTTATCATCCAAACGTAACAATAAAGGCTAGCTCTGGGGACATATTAGAAACTGGAATAGACTATAATAGTATTAATAAAATAACACTGACAATGGCACAACCATTTTCAGGGACAGCATATCTGTCTTAAGGGAGACGTAAATGGCAAGAAAATATTTAGTCAGCATTGACCTCAATAAAAATGAGCTTCAAAATGCTAGGATCCAGAACATTGGTGTGGCACCGTCCAACCCAGTTACTGGTCAAATTTATTACAATTCAAATGATAATCTTCTCTATTTCTGGAATGGAACAGAATGGCTAGCAGCCGCTGGTGATTTCGGTAATAGCAATTACACAACACGTATTACCTTTGGTCAATCAGTTTCCCATGGTACATCGCAATATGTAGCACACGCTGATCATACACACGATGTTGCAGATATTTTTGGTACAGCAAATCAGATTACAATTACAAAGGCTGGAAATGGTGATGCGACAGTATCTCTTCCTTCACAACTAAATGTAACAGATATTGATGCTGCTACAATTGATACTACTGGCAAGGTAGATGTTGGCGGAACATTAGAAGTAATGGGTACAACCACTCTAAATGGAGCGGCAAACCTAAATAGCACACTACATGTTGATGGTGCAGTCGAACTACAATCAACACTAGATGTAGATGGAGCAACATCACTATACAGCACATTATCAGTTACAGGAGATGCAACACTTCTTGGTAATGTTGATATTACAACAGGAACTCTAGATGTTGGTGGAGCTGTAAAGTTTGATTCAACGCTAGAGGTTGATGGAACAGCACAGTTTGATGCAGATGTAACTGCAAATGCAAAATTAACTGTTAATGGAAAGTTTAAGGCTACAGATACAGCTGAATTCCAAAGCGATGTAAATGCACTTGGAGCAGTTAGCGTACAAGGAAACCTTGGTACTTCAGCAGACCTAACAGTAACTGGAAATACAAATCTAATTGGAGCACTAGATGTAAATGGTGCAGCCGTACTTGACGGTGGATTGACAGTTAATGGCACTACAAATATTAATAGCGCCACAACAATAACTGGTGGTCTAGGTGTAGTTGGAAATACAATTGTAGACGGAACATTTGAATCTACTGGTAGCGCAACAGTTGGAGGAGATTTACAGGTTGATGGAGACCTAAACGTATCAGGCTCTATTAACTCTATTAATACAACTCAGGTAAATATCTCTGATAATAAGATTAATCTTAACAGCGATATGCCAGAATCTCAGACTCCTACAGTTGATGCTGGAATCATTGTACACCGTGGATCTGAAGAAGATGCACTTCTTACATGGAATGAATCACTAGATCGCTGGGAAGTTGGTCTAGCTAATGGACCACAATTTGCCCTAACTAGAAAGTATGTAGAGCTAGTTGGTGACGGACAAAATACAGCATACGTTTTAACTCATGGAATGGACACATTTGATGTTCAGGTACAAGTATACGATACTACAACTTATGAAAATGTTGAATGTGGAGTAAGAAGAACAACACAGGCTAAGGTGGAAGTTTCATTTGCCGAAGCACCATCAACAGGAGCATACAAGGTAGTAATAGTAGGATAAGGGGGATAAATGTCTTCATTAAAAAGATTAGTACCCCTTCATGCAGTAGTACTAGACGATAACCCTATAAGTGCACGTATTGGTGATATTTACTACAATAGCATTTCTGAAGAGCTAAGATATTTTGATGGCTCTAGCTGGAATCCAGTCGGTGGTGCAATAACAGGTATTCTAGACCACGTACATACATATGACGGAGCAATATTTTCTGTCGATTCTATTGAAGTTCCAGCTTCTGGTGTTAATGACGGAGGAACTCCATAATGTCAGTAATTATAAAAATAAAGCGTGGAACAACAACGCAATGGATTAATTCTCTTCAACCACTATCTGCTGGTGAATTAGGTTATGATATTTCTGCAAAAGTAATTAAAATTGGAGATGGCTATTCTTTATGGTCTGGTCTCCAGCCTATGAATAAATTTGAAATTTCTGAAATTGCACAAGACGCAATATATGAAGCCCTCACAGACTTCGTTTCTGTTGGAAATAATATAACAGTAGAATATAATGACGTAGATAACTATATAGTTTTAGATGTTGGACCAAATGTAGTTTTAGAGCCTAGTTTGACTGCCGCTATTTCAGGTGCAGTAACAGATGCAAACGAATACACAGATGCTGCTGTAGCGGGACTTGGAAACTCTCTTCCAGATTCTTATGTTCCTATCTCAGATGTTGGCGCACCAGATGGCGTAGCACAACTTGTTGAAGGCTATGTTCCAGATTCTCAAATTTCTCCATCAATCGCAAGAGACTCTGAATTATTTAGCGGCTCATATAATGATCTTTTCGATAAGCCTAATATTGCATTAGCTGCAGTACAATGGACACCAAATCATTATCTTCTTCCTGGAGGAGAAAATACAAGATATTTGGCTGGGGATATAGTTTATGACGGCGGTAATATTTATGTTGCAAACTATGACAATGAAAGCCTTCCAACAACAAATACACAGTACTGGTCATCCCTTGGGTCTGGGAAAAGACTAAACATTGATGGCAGAGATATACCAAATATTACTTATGATCAATTAAATAATAAGCCAACCCTATTCGATGGCTCTTACTTAAGCTTAACAAATCAGCCAACATTATTTAGCGGATCGTATGATGACTTGACTGGCAAGCCTAATCTTTTTAGCGGAGCATATGAAGATTTAACAGGAGAGCCAGATTTAACAGTATATTCAACAATAGAGTCTCCAACATTTACTGGCACTGTTACTACAGATGACCTCATTGTAAATGGAGACTTTACTGTTAATGGTACAAATTTTGCAGCAAGTGCAACATCTATCACAATTGAAGATAACTTGGTTCAGCTTGCCCACACTAACCCAGCCAATACAGTAGATCTAGGTATTGTTGTTGCATATAATGATGGGGCAACAAAGCATGCTGGTATTGTAAGAGATGTATCTGATGACAAATGGAAATTATTTAAAAATGTATCAACAGAACCAACAACCACAGTGGCCTTCGGAGAGGGTTCCCTTGATTCTCTTGCAGTAGGAGATTTTGAAGCAACATCAGCAACTATTGGAAATGTTTCAAATACAGAACTTCAATATTTAAATGGAGTATCTTCATCAATTCAGACACAACTCGATGCCAAGGCACCAATTGCAAATCCAACATTTACTGGCACAGTTTCTGGTATAACAAAAGATATGATTGGTCTAGGCAATGTAGATAATACATCAGATGCAACAAAATATGGTCAAGACTACTCTTCAAATACAACGCAGTCAAAAACATTATCATCTGCTACAGATAAATTTAAGGTTATTGAGTTTTCAAATAGCGGGGCAATATCTGTCACCATACCTAATGATACACAGGATTCAGGTTGGGAAATTGGGTCATCTGTTGAATTAAGACAAGTTGGAACTGGTCAGATTACAGTTGGTAAGGATGCAGCAGTAACTCTAAATGCACCAGATTCTCAATTTAAAACTCGTGTGCAGTGGAGCTCATTATTTTTGGAAAAAAGAGCAGCCAATACTTGGCTACTTACAGGCGATACGACAGCATAGGTATAAAAAATGACAGATCATCAACACGAGCATGTAGATCCAGCACCAGTGAAGCTAGTGTTTGTTTTAGACGGAAGAGTAGTAGATTTACTTTCAACACAAGATAGATTAGGCGCAATTTTATTAAGCCAGCCCCTAGTCCTTGATGTTTCAGATCTAATTTCTGATCCATCTAATAATATTCAAATGTATGCAAAATATGATAATGAAACTGGAAAATTTACACCAGCACAATTTGACGAAGATGGAAACTTATTGGATTAAATGAGAAGAGCCTCTAAAAGAAATATAGTAAGTTCAAGGCTTAAGGCCTTTAATTCTTTTACAGACTCTTTTTCTAGTTCTACTTTAAGATCTGGATGGAGACAGGTATCTGGAAACTGGTCTTCTGGATCAAATCAATTATCTTCTTCTTCTAACGGAATTTTAACAATTCCAATGTCTAGGTCAAATGTCACAGTTACAGCAACAATCCCATCTGGATCTACTGGTACTGGAGTAGTTTTTTGGCAACAAGATATTAATAACTACTGGGCTGCTTACGGATATTCAAGTAACTACAATATATCAAGTTGTAATAATGGCTCTTGTTCTGGTACAGAGCAATTTACAAATTCAAGAAGCTGCTCTTGCTATCCAACTTATGGAACATGCCAGTCAAGTTTATCTGATGTATATGGAACGTGTCAGTCTTCATCTACACCAGCATACGGAACATGCTCGTCATCAACCTCACCAGTATATGGCACATGCTCATCTTCAACTTCACCAGTATATGGTACATGCTCATCAACATCAGTATACGGAACATGCTCATCAAGTTACACGTATGGAACATGTTCTTTTACACCTGGAAGCACTTCTTTTAATTATTTTACAGTTATTAAGACAAGCGATGACTGTTCTTTTTATTCAAATACAACGCAAATCTGTGCTGGAAACTGTAATGGTCAAACTGGCACATGTTTAGCTGCAAGCAATAGAGGTTGTTGTAGAACTACAACCACAACCTCTGGATCTTGGAATTATTCAGGATGCTCATTTGAGGGACAACAGGTTGTTACTGGAACATCATGGAATTACGGGGGATGCTCATTTCCTGGACAACAGGTTTATTTAGGAGAATCGTGGAACTATAGCGGCTGCTCTTCAAACGGTCAACAAATTTTTTTAGGAAATCAAACCACCTGGAATTATGGCGGATGCTCGTCTAATGGACAGCAAGTATTTTTGGGGAACCAAACAACTTGGAATTACGGTGGATGTTCTTCTGAGGGTCAGCAGGTATTTTTGGGAAATCAAATAACCTGGAACTATGGAGGGTGTTCTTCTAACGGACAACAAGTATTCCTAGGGCAGCAAACAAACTGGAACTATTCTGGATGCTCTTCAAATGGTCAGGTTGTTACAACTGGACAAGCTTCAACATGTAATAATGGTCAGTGTAGTGGTACGGAGACATTTACAGATACTAGGTCATGTTCTTGTACTACTGGAACAGAAAGGTCTATTAGGGTCATCAAGGTTTTAAATGGAATAAGAACTGTGCTTGGAGATATCTCTGTTCCCGTAACTCCACTTACTATAACAGCAGCTACATCTGGAAATACTGTTACTATTTCAGGATCAACTGGGTCTCAAGTATTCACAAATAACGACTCGACAACCTATAGGAATTTTGGTACAATTAAAGACGATGGCGGAGTCGAATCAGGTTCTGTTATTTCACAATTTACGGCATTAGTTAGCTAGGAGACAAATGACGAATCCATTCGATAGACCAGCCAGGCCATGGGACCTATTTAACAAGAATCTAAAAAAGGTTGAGGTAGAGATCTTTGAAAAAAGAATGGCTATCTGCAAAGAGTGTCCAAAGTTTATATCTGCCACAACACAGTGCAAAGAATGTGGATGCATCATGAAGCTGAAGACAAGGCTTCCTAATGCAGAATGTCCTATGCACAAATGGGGTCAAGAAGATATTCCTTCCTACAAACAAGAAATGCCATAATTTATAAATTTATGGCTTTTTTGCAATGCTGAAACGCTAACTACCCCTCAGAAAAATAGTAATCCATTAACAGATATTGGGGTATAATTGGGAAAGAGGTATACGTAAATGGCAACACAATTTCCAGAGGAGCTTGACTCCTTTTTAAATCCGCAACCAACGGATTCAGTTGCCGCTGTATCTCATGCCGCCCAGCACTCTAATACAAATGACGCTATAGCCGCTTTGCAGGCCAAGGTAGGCGTCGACGGCTCCCCTGTAATAACAAGCTTAGACTATAGAGTAGCAACACTTGAAAATGCCTCTATAGACACAGAAACAATTCAGGATCTAGTAGATGGCGTACTATTTGAAGGAACTGGAATTGTTAAGCTGTACGATGACAATCTTAATACAATAACGCTTTCTGTAGACACCAACACTATAGCAACAAAAGCTTATGTTGACACACGAGATATAGTCATACTAGAAGCAGCATATGAGTATGCAGCAGAAGCAAAGGTTTATACAGATCTTATAGTCGCTGGTCTTTCTGCAGTCTATGACCCACTTGGATCAGCATCTGCAGCTCAAACAGCTGCACAATTATATGCAGATGGATTGGCGGTAAATTACGATCCAGTAGGATCAGCTTCTGCAGCATTATCTGATGCAAACGAATATACAGATATAGCAGTTGCAGGATTAGGTAACTCTCTTCCAAACATATATGTACCAATTTCTGATGTAGGAGCCCCAGACGGAGTAGCTCAACTAGTAGGCGGATTTGTACCTTTAAGTCAATTAAATATCACAGAAGAAATTCAAGATGTTGCAGCTCAGATGATAACATCTGGTACACATACAAATATATCAGTTTCTTATAATGATGAAAATGGAACAATTAGTTTTACTGGGTCTGCCCCACAATTAACACAAGAAGAGATCCAGGATTACGTCGCCCCATTATTTAATCACAGCCTTCACACAAATATAACAGCAACATATGATGATCAAAATAATAAAATTTTACTTACATCTTCTTCTACTGGCGGATCTTTAACACAAGAAGAAGTACAAGACTTTGTAGCCCCACTATTAAATCACGCTTTTCATACAAACATAACTGCTTCATATGATGATGCAAATAATAGAATTGTTCTTCAAGGTAACTCTGGCGGTGGCGGAGGAGCTTCTGTAATAATTTCTCCTACAGCCCCATCAACACCAGGACTAGGAGACATTTGGTTAGATTCAGATAACGGTAAAACATATATCTGGGACGGAGCATTTTGGATAGAAGTTGGCGGATCAAGTTCTCAAGCAGTAGCTGCAGTAACATCTATACCGCCAACAAGTCCAGTCCTTGGTTCTATTTGGTTAAATTCTTCAACAGCAAAAACATATATATATGACGGCTCTTTCTGGGTTGAAGTATAATTTATGATAAAATTATAACAAGGGGTAAATATGTCATCAGCACTAGGTTTTCCATCATCTCCAACAATTGGACAGCAATATGTCATATCTGGTAAAACATTCGTATGGGATGGATCAGTTTGGAATGCATTGTCTTCTGGAGGAGCAACTCTAACCCAAGAAGAAGTTCAAGATTTTGCTGCACCACTATTAGCCCACTCAGGACACACAAACATAACAGCAACATACAACGACGCCACCAATAAAGTAATACTTGCTGGTCAAAGTGGCGGAGGCGGCGGAGAAACAGATATAGGACTTTTAATAGCACTATCATAATAAGGGGTAAGGTATAATAACGATATGGCCAATTTTAGTAACGCTAAAGCAAATCTAGTAGGAACAACACCAGTCACATTAGTTGACGCTGAGGTTGCTACAGTAATTTCTGGATGCTCAGTTGCTAATAGGCACGGATCAACAACATCTGTATCTCTTTATATTGAAAATAATTCAGAGATTTATTATGTCACAAAAGACAGAGCAATAGATGGTGGACACAATTTTGAAGCAATTTCTGGAAATAAAATATTTTTACAAGCAGGCGATGCGTTAAAGGCAGTCGGAGCAACAGCAGACTCCTTTGATATAGTTGTCTCAGTATTGGATGGTATCTAAAATGTACGATTATACAAATACAACTGAAATAGACCTAAGTTTTCAAAATAAGACTTTTTATGGTTTTAGATACGATAACGACACTGGAAAGCTGGTAATAGAAGTAATAAATGATGGAAGCCCAGTCAGATTCCCTTCCGAAGGAGTAATCCGCAAGACCGATTATAAGGCTTGGTTTTGGACGAAACATACGGTACAATTTGAGTGGGACACAAACCCAAATTCAAATCTTTTGATGGAGATAATATAAAATGACACAACTTATTGACCTTGGCAAAATTAGATTCTACTTTGCAGGACTATGGAGCGATGATGCTACCTATGAACTAAACGACGTAGTTAAGTACGGCGGTAACGTATACGTATATACATACGCACTTGCGTCTACTGGAAATCTTCCAACTAATGACAACTACTGGTCATTGATGATTGAGGGTCTAAAGTTTACTGGTGCATATAGCCCAACTACAGAATATAGAGTTGGAGATGGTGTCGCACATGGTGGTAAGGTTTATATTTCTATCAAGACTGGTTCAGGACAAACTCCTCCAAATGCACAATATTGGTCGCAGTTTGCAGACGGAATCCAGTACGAAGGTGCATTTTTAGATACAAGAAATTATCAAAAGAATGACGTAGTAACTTATGGCGGATCTGTATATATTGCTAAGCAAGACGGAGTAGGAAATCTTCCTACTGTAACAGCATTTTGGGATGAGTTTGTGTCAGGTGTTGATGCAACTGGTGTATGGAATCAAGCAACACAGTATAAGCCAAATCAATTAGTTGCATATGGCGCAAGAATTTATATAGCTAATGTCAATAACGTAAATAAAGTTCCTTCAACAAATACTACTGAATGGACAGTCTTTGTTGATGGTGTTCGTGCAATGGGAACTTATAACCCAGCAACACAGTATCACATTAACGATATTATTGTTTATGGTTCTACAATTTATATTGCAAAGGGTGATACTTTAGGAAACACTCCAAGCGATACAACATACTGGAATGTTCTTACATCTGGATTTAGCTATAAGGGTGAATGGGCACCAGCAAATGAGTATCTAGCTGGAGACGTTGTAAACTGGGGCGGAAGCACATACCTAACAAATATTTTCCACTCATCCTCAACAGACTTTGCTACAGACCTTAATAGTGGAAAGTGGACAAAGTATAACTCAGGAATTAGATATCGTGGCGAATGGGCTGCTTCAACTCTATATATTTCTGGAGACGTTATCTCTGATGGAGAAAATGCAAGAATTGCAATACAGGACCATACATCTGGTCCATTCTTAGTAGATGATGAAGAATACTGGGATATTCTAGCAAAAGGCGCAACTGGTTTGCTTCCAGCTCAGGGCGGACGTGCAGGGTATGTTCTTACTACAGATGGCTCAGTAGCGACATTTGAAAGAGATGTAACAAATCTATACTTTGGTGATGGAGCACGTGCATTTATCGAAGGAGATGCTGCACTAACAGATGTTGCGCTAGCGGCAGCATGGGATACAGAAGATTTTGCACAGAGTGTTGTTATTAATAATGGCAACGGTGCTGCATCTTCATCAGACTTTATTGCCTACACAACTGGATCAGCTAATGATGCAGGTTGGGCAGATTTAGGATTTACTGGTCCAAATTTTGAGGCACCAGAGTTCGGAGTAACTGGACCGTCAGATGCATATGTATTTGGTACAGCGCAGGCTCCAAAGGTTGCTACTATTTCTAATAGAGCGCTATCTCTAAATGTAGTTACAATTACAACACAGGATCCGCATGGATTTGCTGCTGGTAAAACTGTAGATATTGCAGGAATTGATGCAACATTTAACGGAAGATATGAAATTCTAGCAACACCAACTACAACAACATTTACATACGCAAAGACAGCTGCTGATGTTGCATCAGCAGCTACAACAGGTACAGCAACCATGTATATTGGTGCTGGTAATTTGGTTCTAGCAACAGGTGACACTGGTTCAGATAACAGAATTGTTCTTGCCGCTGGAGGCTTTGCTTCTGGACGTGAACAGATGATTATCATTCCAGATACAATGGTTCACATTGAAATTGCAACAAATTCAACTGCAGCAAATAACGGAGCACTCGTTGTTGCTGGTGGTGCTGGTATTACTGGTGACGTAAATATTGCTGGCGACCTTTCAGTTCTAGGAAACGTAGACCTTCAGGGAGTTACAAAGCTTCCAGTAGGTGCTGGCGCAACAGCATTTGAAACAACAGCAGGTCTTACAGATGCAGTAATTATTGCGGCTGGAGATTCTGAAGGATACGTACAAAATTCTTTAGTTAACCTTGGAGATGGAGCCTCATCTTCAGCAGACTATATTGCATACGCACTTGAAGGCGATAACATGCATGGTTGGGTTGATATGGGTATCACAAATGCCTCATTCAATGATCCAACATATGGTGTTACTGGACCTCATGATGGCTACATCTTTATGTCAGCCCCAGAAAATACAACTGGTAAGGGAAATCTTGTAATCGCAACAGATAATACTGGTACAGATAACAAGATCGTATTCGCAGCTGGTGGACTTGGAACTGGTAATGAGCAGATGGTCATTACTCCAAACCAAAACGTACATATTGAAATTGAAACACCTTCAACAAGCGCTACAACTGGCGCATTTACAGTAGTTGGTGGTGTAGGTATTACTGGAGACATGTCATTCGACGGACTCCTAAGAACAAAGGGAACCATCTTTATTGGCGAAGGTGCAGAACAGTTTGAATCTGATGCAGACCTTACAAATGCTAAGTTTGTAGCTAATCTTTCTGGCGGACCATACGCACAGATGGCAATCCATAACCCAACATCATCTGCTTCAACAGATATGATTGTTTACGCTTCAAACGGAGACGATGTTTCTGGTTGGATCGACATGGGTATTACTGGTGCAACATTTAGCCAGTCAGCATTTGGAATAACTGGAGCAAATGACGGATACATCTTCATGGAAGCTCCAGAAGGCACAACTGGTAAGGGTAACCTAGTAATTGCTACAGGTGACCGTGGTACAGAAAATGCTATCGTATTCGCAGCTGGAGGTTTTGCTTCTGGTCGTGACCAAATGGCAATCTATCCAGATGTAAACGTTCACATTGAAATTGCCACACCTTCAACATCTGCTACAACTGGTGCACTAACCGTTGTCGGTGGTGTTGGTATCCAGGGTGATATGAATATCGCTGGTGATGTTAATATTGCTGGTCAAATTACATTCGGTGGTAATGGAACAGTTGTTGAGACTGAAAACCTAGCAGTTGTAGATCCAATGATCTTCGTTGCTAATGGTCAGACTTCTGGAGATAACGTAGATTTTGCCTTCCTAGGTCAATCACGAAGTGCTAGACCAAATCTAGTATTCGGTCCATATACAACTACAAGTAAGTCTTTGACAAACAACGTAGCAACACTTGTTACTGGAAATATAGCACACAATTTTGAAATTGGAGATACAGTAGTAGTTTCTGATGTAGACACTCTAACTACATATGCAACAGCGTTCCCAATTGTTCGTGCTCGTGCTACAGAAAACGTAACAACAAACTATGTCAAGAACATTGTTCTTGTATCTAGAGCATCTAACGTAGCTACACTAACACTAGATGCTTCACATGACTACACAATTGGGGAATCGGTAGTAGTCGCAGGTGCAGATTCAGGATACAACGGAACATTTACAGTAACTGCAGTCACATCCAACACAGTAAGTTTTGCAAATACTGGTGCAGATGATACAGCAAACGTATCTGCTGGAACAACTACAGTTTCAAGAACAGTTTCTACAACATTCGTAACAATTACAACATCAGAGCCACATGGATTCTTAACTGGTGAAACAGTTGTTATATCTGGAGTGGCTTCAGTTATGAATGGAACATTCCCAATCTATGATGTTCCTTCTACAACAACATTTAGATATGTTCAGACTGGACCTGCTCAGACACCAACATCTTCAACTGGATCAGCCCAGGTCGAAAGAACAGTAGGTGCTACATTTAACGGTACACACGTTATTACTGCAACTCCTACAACAAAATCATTCTCGTTTGCCAAGACAGCCGCAAACGTAACATCATCTTCTACAACAAAGGTAAATATCAACTATGTAACATCATGGTCTATTACAAATGGTGTAGCAACAATCGTACTAACAAATCCTCCAACAGAAAATATTGGAGACGCTTGCGTAGTTCAAGATGTTGATCCTCTAATTAATGATACTCTAACAGTAACAGCTAGATCTCTAGTTCTTCCTTACACACTATCATTTGAGGTTCCACAAGACGACGTTCCTTCTACAACACTTGTTACAACTTCACAGAAAACAGTAACAAGCAGAAATAGAATAAGCAACGTATCGACACTCACACTTTCTACAAACCATGATTATATCATCGGACAACAGATTGTTGTGGCTGGAGTTTCAGCATCATTCAACGGAACATTTATTGTAACAGGAATTCCTGCAGCAAACAAGGTTTCATATGCTCAAACAGCAACAAACATTAATGAAACTGCATCAGCTGGTACAATTACTACTTCAAAGCCAAACCCAGGAACTACAACACAAACTCTTGTAGATCAGGGAACAGCGACAGTTTCTGGACCATTCCGTGGTTCATACACAGGTCTTGCAAGAGATCACGAGACAGGTCACTGGTGGATTTTCTCAGGAGTAGAAACAAAGCCAACATCAACAATTGACTTTAATACAGTTACTACAAACGATTTACATATCAGAGATTTGTATACAACTGGTGGGGACATTTACTCATCAAATGCTACAATGAATCTTGTAAACGATACAGTAACTACACTTAATATAGGTGCCGCAGCAACAACTGTAAATATCGGTAACGGTTCAGGAACTCTGACAATTGCTAACCCAACAGTAGTTGGAACACAGACAACTCAGAACCTGTACAACACAGTAGCTACAACTATAAACTTTGCAGGTGCAGCAACAACATTAAATATTGGAAGCACAAGCAACGTAGCACAGACAATAAATATTGGAGCAGTATCAACTGGTTCATCAACATATAACCTAGCTACTGCAGCAACAGTATCTGGTGCAACTAGAACAATTAACGTAGGTACAAACGGTGTATCTGGTTCAACAACTAACGTAACAATTGGTTCATCTGCACCTCAGAATGCTACATTGACTGAAAACTTCGCTACCGTTAATATGGGATCATCTGTAACAACAGCATCTACATATAACCTAGGTACTGGAGCAACAGCAAACGGTGTAACAAAGACAGTAAACTTG